>Ga0209147_100185_pt1 | contig 74400 bp, 72 predicted proteins | sample AraplaCol_mLB_r2_FD_184278 | JGI IMG/M metagenome (GOLD analysis project Ga0209147, IMG submission 184278) | Arabidopsis root microbial communities from North Carolina, USA - plate scrape CL_Col_mLB_r2 (SPAdes) (version 2) | ecosystem: Host-associated > Plants > Roots > Endosphere | place: USA...
TGTGAAGTTGAAAGTAAAAGGAAAGAAAGTGTTGATTGAAAAGGTCGGTTGGGTTGTAGTTTCTGAATGTATACCAGATAAAAAATACTATAATCCTAGAATTAGTAATGATGGAAAATATTGGTATCTTTCTGTAGGGATTGAAGAATCAAAACCAATTGTTGAACTGACAAATGTATCACTTGGAATTGATGTAGGAATTAAAGAGTTAGCCGTATGTTCAGATGGAACTAAGAAGAAAAATATCAACAAAACAATTACTGTTAAAAAGGCAGAGAAACGCCTGCGTAGGTTGCAACGTCAAACTTCTCGTAAATATGAAATGAATAAGGAGGGAAACCGTTTCGTCAAAACAAGCAACATTATAAAAATCGAAAAGAAAATACAACACCTCTATAGAAGGTTGACGAATATCAGACTAAACCATCTTCATCAATCCACGAGCGAAATCGTGAAAACCAAACCTTATCGCATCGTAATGGAAGTTATAAATATCAAGGGAATGATGAAGAATAAGCACCTGTCAAAAGCAATCACGAAACAGTGTTTATATAAATTCAAACGCCAGATTCAATATAAATGTGAAAAATATGGCATTGAATTTGTTGAGGCTGATCAATGGTACCCATCTTCTAAAACGTGTTCAAGTTGTGGAAATAAGAAAAATGATTTAAAACTATCAGACCGACTATACAAATGTGAATGCGGTCATGAAATCGATCGAGATTTAAACGCAGCAATCAACTTGTCACGATATAAATTAGTAAACTGATACCTGGACATCATTACTAATATGTAGGATTCGTTGTATCCGAATTTACGCCCTTGGAGTGTTAGACCAAACGAAAGTAGCCTAACTAGGCAAAATCGGACACGTAGAAAAGGGAAATAAACGAAATCCATAAAAATAATCGTTTTTTATTGATTTTTATAAGTTTTTGGCAACGGTATCAAATGGTAGAACGAGCAGAATTTATCCGTGAATCAATCGATTTTTTACAACGTTTTATAATGAAAAGCCTTCAAAAGCATTCGGAGGAACATGGAGTTACAATTCCACAAGCAAGAGTTATTGGCGAAGTGTATGCTCATAAAACAATGAGCGTTAAACAACTTTCTAAAAATCTTAAAATGACACAAAGTACTGTATCAGATATCGTTGAGCGTCTGACGACAAAAGGCCTTTTATTGAAAACACCAAATCCAAAAGATAAACGTTTCGTAGAGATTTCTTTACCTGAAAATATAGCAGATGAAATACATGATAGCATTACTGAAATCGCAAATAAGTCATTAAATAGCGCATTAAGTCTTCTGAACTCTGAAGAACAAGAGATTGTAGAGAAAGGAATGAAATTATTAGTTACAGCTGTTAAGAAAAAGATGGAGACAGATGGAATGGATAATTATGAATTCTTTGATGTATTGTACTTTCTTGATGACGAAAAAGAAAAAAAAGAGAAATAAATTAATGAAGGAGGGGACTATGTGAACAAAATCATAAAGGGTCGTTGGATCATTTTTTCAATTTGGTTAATTGCAACAGTCTTGTTAACAGTTCTTCAGCCTGACATAAATGCAATTCTGCGGAATAAGGGGCAGGAAGGAGCAAATAGTGATTCACCTTCTGTTATGGCAGATCATATTCTCAAAAAAATGGATACTGCAAAAGGAACGAATAATCTGATTGTTTTTTATGATAAAAATAAAATTTCGAATGACGAAATGGAAAAAATCGGTGATGCTGTTAAAGGAATCCGTGATAGTAGCAAAGATCTTAGAATTTCAGAGATCATTGATCCTTTTAGTATTCCAAATGCAAAAAGTTCATTAGTCTCAAAAGATGGCACCACACTAATGGTGAGCTATAAGTTAGATAAGAACGGAAGAGAAATAGATGATATTAAAAAACAAATAGATAATAAATTAAGTAAAGTACCAGTTGAATATTATCTAAGTGGTGAAGATTTTATCAACAATGATTATTTAAAAGCTTCACAAGCTGGAGTTGAAAAAAGTGCTGCATTGACAGTGATTTTTATTTTAGTCGTACTTGTTATTGCGTTTAGGTCAATCGTTACACCGTTTGTCTCATTGATTGCGGTTGCGTTTTCGTATCTCTGCTCAATGGGAATAGCTGCACAATTAATCGATAAAGCTGGATTTCCAATTACTAGTTTGACTCAAATGCTCCTAATACTGATTCTTTTTGGTATTGGTACGGATTACAACATTCTCCTTTTTAATCGTTTCAAAGAGGAACTTTCACTTGGGCATTCAGTTGATGAATCTATTGTAAACACATATAAAACGGCAGGTAAAACAATTGCCTATAGTATTTTAACTGTGTTTATTGCGTTCCTTGCCCTTGTATTCGCAGAATCTCCAATTTATAAATCAGGTGTAGTAGTTGTAATAGGTGTATGTATATTATTACTAGAAATTTTAACGTTAACACCATTTATTATGAAGGTATTAGGAAAAAAACTTTTCTGGCCATCTAAAAATGTTGGAGGACACAAGGAAAACAAATTTTTTGGTAATTCTTCGGCTTTTGCCATAAAGAAACCGATTATAACAATCGTCGTAATATTATTGATTTTAACTCCAATGGTATATTTCCATCAAGAAAAATTAAACTTTGATACAATTGGAGAACTGGGAAATAAATATCCTTCATCAAAAGGTTTTAATATCGTTTCAGATCATTTTGGTAAAGGTCAGGCAATGCCTGCAACTGTTGTTATTGAAAACAACAAAGCGCTTAATAATAATCAATCACTTGCAGTAATTGATAATGTTACTGAAAGACTTAAAAAGATAAAGGGTGTTAAGCAAGTATCTTCAGTAACACAACCTGAAAGCAAACAAATTGATAGTTTTTATGTTGATAGCCAAATGGGTACAGTTACTGATGGTATTTCAAAAACAAAAGATGGAGTTAACGAAATACATGACGGATTAAGTTTAGCCCAAGATAAACTAGGATCAGCGGATTTTTCAAAGGTTAATCAAATGGTAGATGGAACAACGGAACTACAAAATGGTGTGACAGCATTAAGTGGTGGACTAAAACAAATTCAAGCAGGGATTGGCGATGGATCTAGTAAATCTCAATCAATCTCTAGTGGTATAGCAACGATTGAAATGAATCTAAGAAAAATGAATAGTGGTGTATCATTATTAGCAAAAAATTATGAGAAAATGCAATTGGGTTATAAAGAATTAGGAACTCATTACCAAGAATCAGCACAAGCACTTCTTGGTCTAAAAGGCGCAATTTCTCAAATGCAATCAATGGTAACAGCACTAGGTAGTAGTTATTCTAATTCAAAAGAGGATGTAAATTACCAATCATTAAAGCAAACAATTGATCAAACAGTTGCTTCATTAAATGAAATTACTCCAGAAGGAATTAAAGCATTAAATGATAATTATAATGCTGTAACTGCAGGTTTTGCTACTGCAAACAGTAATCTTTCTAATATGAGTAATGGATTAACCCAAATGGCTGATGGTTTGAAAAAACTCGAAAGGGGCTTAAACGATGCATCATCTGGAATCGGAAAAATTGTTACAAATATGGATAAAGTATCAGATGGACTTGGTCAAATGAAATCAGGTCAGCAACAGCTAGTAACTGGCATCAATGGATTTAGTACTTTCGGGGCAAAACTATCAGATGTAAACGGTGGGTTAGAGAAAATATCTGACGGATTAGGAAAGACAAATGATTTCTTAACTCAGTATAATTCTAATAAAACTTTCTTTATTCCAAAAGAAGCATTAACTGACGAGAACTTTAAAAAATCAATCTACATGTTTATGTCAAAAGATAAAAAGATTACAAAGCTAACAATTGTTTTGGAAAATGATCCATATTCAAAAGAATCTTTAAATACGATCAATAAAATAAGCTCAGCTGTTAAAAGTGGACTTAAAGGCACAGAACTTTCAAATGCAAAATCAGGTGTTTCGGGTCCGAGCGCAACAACAAATGATATGAATAATATTTTGAGTAGCGACCTAAATAAAACAACAACAATCGTTATAATAGGGGTATTACTTGTATTATTCCTAGTGATTAAATCATTCTGGACACCAGTATTTATCACTGCATCACTTTTAGGAGCATACTACTGTGCTATGTTTATGATCAATTATATTTTCATAGATTTGCTAGGATATGAAGGAATATCTTCCTTTGTTCCGTTCTTCTCTTTCATAATTATAGTAGCTTTAGGCGTGGATTATAGTATTTTCCTAATGATGAGATTTAAGGAATATACTCATTTGTCACCGAAAGAGGCAATTGTATTAGCATGTAAGCACACTGGTGGAGTCATTATTTCAGCCGTAATCATCCTTGGAGGTACATTTGCTACACTTATGCCATCTGGAATCCTTTTATTGTTTGAATTAGCAATAGCTGTAATAACTGGTCTAGTAGTCCTTTGCTTTATATTACTACCGATCTTTTTACCAGCAATGATTGCATTGCCAGAAGCTTTGGCTAATTTATTTTCAAGAAACAAGGCAGCTAATGTTGATACAGAAAAACATGTCATTTAATACAATAATAGGTTAATTGAAAAATGCCGACTAACTATCGAAATAATAGTGGTCGGCTTTTTTTAATAGATTTTGGTTCAGTTAAAAGTAAATGTTGATATTCAGTAACTTGTAAAAGACAAATCTACAATTTATTACGGCTCAGAGAAAAAGTCCGAATGTTTTAATGGAAAAGAAGGCCCTAAATTACTTAAATCAATTTTAAAGAAATAATTTAAATGTTTTTTTTTAATGGTCCCGAGGGTTAATTTTTTGAGTTATTGCCAAATTATCGATAAACCCGTAATAAAGTGTAAATCGTTTTTATTATCTATGGTACGCCTACATAAAAAAGACGCCAATAAAGGCGTAGTTCACTTGTTATTTTAATCCGAATTGAGCCTTCGCCATTAACTTATCGTCTTGGAACGTAAAGTTAGCGTTAGCTCCCGTTGATCCCTTACCGTTATATGTATAAAGAATCGTATATCCTGGCTTATCTTTCTCGCCAGCTTCGCTCATTACTTCGCCTTTACCGCCAATAATTTCGAATACTTGCTTCGATGTCATACCGTTTTGAATTTTATCGAACTCTGCCTTCGTTATGATAACGGCTTTACCTGTAGCTTCATGCGATTCAGTTGAATTCGAGCAGCCACTAAAGACTATTAATCCGGTAGCGATTGCGGTTCCTAAGAAGATACCTCTAATCGTTCTTTTCATCTCAAGCCTCCTAATATTTTCCATATAACTCATCCTATTCGACTAGTTCATTAATTATCCTTTAAAACGAAGAAAGGCGCTTTTATAAAATAGGTGAGAAGAACCTCGTCAAAAACCAATAAAAAAAGACCGAAAAAATCGGTCTTCTACGTCAATTAATCAACTTGTATTTCATTGTTAACATCAAGCGCTTCAACTAATTCTAATTCCTCATGACGTTCTTTAAAACGATTGAATGTAAATTCGTTTGCAAATAAGAATAATGGACGTTCGAAACGGTCATATACTAGCATGTTACGCATATCTTGATATTTCTTAAGTCCTTTTACATCATCTGTTTTAACCCATCGAGCAATATTGTAATCAACATGGTCTTTACGGATATCAGATCCATATTCATTTTTTAGGCGGTATTCAAATACCTCAAATTGAAGTTGACCTACAGCACCTAAAATGACTTCATTAAATTCGTTTTTATAAACTTGAATTGCACCTTCTTGAGCTAATTGCTCTACACCTTTATGGAAGTGCTTAGATTTTAATGAGTTAACTGGGCTAACTCGTAAAAATAGCTCAGGTGGGAAAGTTGGTAATGGCTCAAAGAATAACTTTTGTTTACCAGATGTAATAGTATCTCCGATTTGATAAGTACCTGAATCGTAAATACCGATTACGTCACCAGCGTATGCTCGGTCAATCGTTTCACGATCATTCGCCATTAGTTGTGTCGATTGGCTTAATTTAATTTGTTTTCCTGTTCGAGAAAGCATTACGTTCATTCCTCGTTCAAACACGCCAGAACAAATTCGTAGAAAAGCAATACGGTCACGGTGAGCAGGGTTCATATTGGCTTGAATCTTAAATATAAAGCCACTAAATACTTCATCAGTTGGATTAACTTCACCATTAATTGTTTTACGAGTTCCTGGTGCAGGTGACATATCTAAGAAATGATTTAAAAATGGTGTTACACCAAAATCGACCAATGCTGTTCCAAAGAAAACAGGAGTAAGTTCACCAGCTTGAACTAAGTCTAGATTGAATTCATTTCCTGCACCCTCTAAAAGATCAACTTCATCACGTAAATTTTCTAAATTTGAAGGCTCTAAATGTGCTTCTAACTCAGGACCATGTACGCCATCTTTACCAAGTTTAATCACTTCATCTTTACGGAAAATATGAACTTCATTTTCTAATCGATCATAAACACCTTCAAATTGCATTCCACTTCCGATTGGCCAAGTAACGGCAACAGAAGGCATTCCTAGAACTTCTTCTAATTCTTCCATTAATTCTAATGGATCTTTAGCTTGGCGGTCTAATTTATTCATAAAAGTAAAAATAGGAATACCACGTAAACGACAAACTTGGAAAAGTTTCTTAGTTTGTGCTTCAATACCTTTTGCAGCATCAATTACCATGACTGCAGAGTCAACAGAAGTTAGTACACGATATGTATCTTCACCAAAATCATTATGACCAGGAGTATCCATAATTGATACCATTTTTTCATCGTATTCAAACTGCATAACAGAAGAAGTAACAGAAATTCCACGTTGCTTCTCGATTTCCATCCAGTCAGATTTTGCATATTTTGAATTTTTTTGAGCTTTTACAGTACCAGCTTCACGAATTGCTCCTCCATGAAGTAGTAATTTTTCAGTTAAAGTTGTTTTACCAGCATCCGGGTGAGAGATGATCCCAAAAATACGGCGTTTAGCAACCTGATTAATTAATTCTTTATTTGCCATCTATTATAAAGTCCTTTCTAAATCAAAGATCATAAACAAATTTTTACATCTTATCTATTATACTAGAATTCACCGATTGATGAAACATTTAGTAACTAAGTTATATACAAAGTATTTCCAACTAATGAAATAAGAATTTTCTTTTTTATCGTTTATTTTGTAATTTTTCATATAACATTCATTTTTTTATACTCCAATCTATTTAGAAGGTAAATATTGTATAGCTAGTAAAATTATTGAAAAATAATAAAACAATAATTATAAACAAGAGCTTATTGCATAATCGCATTAAGCTTTTTTTATTTCCTAAAAAAATAGGCGTACTTAAATAAAACACTTTACATATGATTTAAAGAGTAGTATGGTTAGTTACATGAGTAACTAACTAAATAACTAACCAGAATGGAAGGTGCTAATGAAACCGACATTAGATGAATCACAACCAATATTTCAACAAATTGCGGTGATGATTATGGACGAAATTATAGACGGAAGAATTAACGAGGGTGAACAAGTGCCTTCAACAAATGAATTATCTCGCTTTTTTAATATTAATCCTGCAACTGCAAGGAAAGGTCTTCAAGCATTAGTTGATAAGGAAATAATTTTTAAACAAAGAGGTGTAGGTATGTTTGTTTCAACAGGAGCAAAAGAAAAGTTACTTTTAGAGCGAAAACAGCAGTTTTATGAAGATTATGTTGCACCCTTACTTAAAGAAGCTGAGAGAATTCATTTAAATGAAGAAATGGTAATTGAATTAATAAAGAGAAAAAACGACTCTAAATAGGAGGGGTATAAATTGATCGAAATTAAAAATTTAACATATGGCTATAAGCATACACCTGTTTTAACGGAATTCAATTTTATTGAAACAGAACCGAGTATTATTGCATTATGGGGAAGAAATGGTGCAGGAAAAACAACTTTGATGAGTTTAGTGGCTGGCCATTATAAACCAAACGATGGTTCAATAAAGGTTTTAGGTGAAGCCCCTTATAATAATTTAAATGTACTTGAGAATATTTGTTATATCCAAGAAAATCATCCATTTGGTCATAATTGGAGAATAGATGATTTGTTAAAATACGGAAGGTACTTTCATCCTGAATGGGATCAAGAATTTGCTGAACATTTAGTTCAAGTTTTTGAATTACCAAAGAATAAAAAAATCACTAAGTTTTCAAAAGGAATGAAAACGGCAGTGCAAATCATTTTAGGATTAGCTAGCAACGCAAAAATAACAGTTCTAGATGAACCAACTAATGGGCTAGATGCAGTTAAAAGAAAACTATTTTATGATGCATTAATGGAAAGTTATGAAGAAAATCCGAGACTCATTTTACTGTCTACACATCATATCGAAGAAATTCAACCATTATGTGAAACGATCGTTGTAGTAAATGATGGAAAGGTATTATTTCATGAACAAATGGAAGTTATGAGGGAGAAAGGTATTATTCTTTCTGGCAATATAGATTCAATAGAACATGTAACGAAAAATATTTCTATACTTGAATCCTCAAAAATCAGTTCGACAAAAAAAGTTATGATTGATGAATTATTTACAAATGAATGGAAAAAAATCGCTGAAGATCACCATCTTACAATTGAAAAAGCAACTCTACAAGACTATTTAATAAATAAAACAAAAAATAAAGAGGTGAAAAGATGAACTCGATAAGGGGCACTTATCAATTAGTATTTGACGAATTGAAATGGTATTTTAAAATATTTTCTTTAATTACTTTGTTGTTATCAGTTGTTTATGTATTCGTTAGTATAATTTTTAAAATCCCTTTACAAAGTGGTGCAGCTTTGTTTGGACCGATTTATGGGGGGATTAGTACGTTTGCAGTAGCAGGATTGGTCATTCCTTTCCAAGTTGCAATTGGATTAGGTAGTACAAGAAGACAGTTTTTAAAATCTTATAATGTCATGTCAATCTTAATGGTAATATCAAGTATTACTTACTTAAATATAATTTATTACATTATGAAAATATTATTAGACAAAGGAATAAATAGTTTTCATTTTTACCATCCTGCACAATTAGTTACATCAGAGTATCATTTCTTTACGTATTATTGGGTCGACCTAATGGTTGGTTTTATTATACTGGGACTTTCTTCTTTTATTGCTGTATTAGTTAGAAGATTGGGGATCCTCTATTTTCTCTTGACACTAGTTTTAGTAAGTATTTTAATGACTTTTTTATCTATAAATGGTATTTATTCAGATTTTTATTCTTTTATCTTTAATATTAAGCCAATCAATTTGTTTACTTTAATTGGATTGGTAGGAATAGTGCTTCAATTATTAACATTTCCAATAATGATCAATGCACCATTAAAAATGAAAGGTAGAAATTAAAACCGTTCTTGAAAAAGTATGTGATAAATTGCATACTTTTTCTTTTATAAATAATAACGAAAAATTCTGTATAATATAGACAAAATACAATAAGTTAGGAGATTAAATGATGTCATTTACAATTAATCCGATTGCTTTTGTTAAAAATTCAAGAAAAGAAATTAAAGACGATCACTGGGGTTCAATTATCTCTGAAATCGAGTTAGTAGAGGAGTTTAATGAAGAAGCATTAAGTGGTATAACTGATTTTTCACATCTAGAAATTATTTTTTATTTCGATAAAGTGACTGATGATATGATTCAATACAATGCTAGACATCCTAGAAATAATATTCACTACCCAAAGGTTGGAATTTTTGCTCAAAGAGGTAAAAACAGGCCAAATAAATTAGGGCTAACATCAGTCGAACTTTTAAAACACAGTGGCCGCATTCTTACAGTTAAAGGGTTAGATGCAATCGATGGTACGCCAATCATTGATATCAAACCAATTATGAAAGAATTCCTTCCTAAAGGGGAGGTCAAACAAGCAGAATGGTCAAAGGCTTTGATGGAAAAATATTGGTGAAATAAGTTTAGAATGAAAAAGAGTTTTCTCAATTTTTTACCTTTGAGAAACTCTTTTTTTGTATTTATTAAAAGTTAAATCGGAGTATTGTTATTTCCTTATTAACAATTGATGAAAATGCATTTAAGAAGCCGCGCACTTCCGCCCTTGCGCCCTTGTCCTAATCTCTTTATATTCTACTAAAAGTTAAAAATTTTTAATTTGAAATTTAGGTTGGACAATTATATAGGGTATCTTTAGTGTATTTCCCCCAAGTTTTTTAATTTAAAATCTAAATCTGACGCCTTAACGCTATATGGTGCAGTATCACGAGTTGTAGAGATGCTTGGTGAATGAACTTTGAAATATTTATCTCCAGCATTTTCTCTTACAGTTGGATAGGTAAAAGTTAATATCAGGATATAGGTATTTTTAAAAAATCCTAAAGATATTTGAAATAATCATAATTAGGTTAACAATTAAATTCTTAAATCGGAAATTACTCGAAATGGATTTTACAACCGATTTTAAAAACGAACTAATTTCGGAATGAACACTGATTTTACAACTGAAAAGTAAGTACTTTTTGATCATAGCATTAAAATCTCTTAATTTTATACAAGTTTTTATACAAAAAAAGACGGGAAATAAAATAAGTAATGCTCTTAGAAGCCTTGCTATTATGTAAACTTCACATGATTACAATATGCATAATTTTTATTCTTTTTTGGAAATGTAAAATTGTACCGTTTATAAGAAGAAATTGGAAAAATGAGAAGTAATGAGCCATCAGAAAGTAGTAATTCTGAATTGAGAATAAGGAAGTGACCTGCGATGATTACTAGCCCCAAAGAAAGTATTACAACAATTCAAGTAGTTGTTATCGTTATCAATTATATACTTGGAACGGGAATTCTGACCTTGCCACGAGTAGCTACAGAGAAAGTGAAAACACCAGATACCTGGTTAACTGTAATTTTAGGCGGGCTGATTGCGATGGTAGCAGGAGTTATTATGGTCAAATTAGGACAACGGTTTCCAGGAAAAACCTTTTATCAATACAGCCAAGAAATTGTAGGGAAATGGATGGGTAAGGTACTAAGTCTAATCCTTGTATGTTATTTTGTAATGATGGGTGGATTTCATATCAGTGCATTAGTAAAAGTAACAAGTTTATTTTTGTTGGAAGGTACCCCAACTTGGGCCATCGCGATGCCATTTATGTGGATAGGTCTCTATTTAATTACGGGCGGCATAAATCCGATTGCCCGTCTGTTTGAAATTATTCTCCCCATTACGGTCGGCGTTTTTTTGTTGGTTACTTTTATGAGTTTTAAAATATTTGAAGTGGATAATCTGCGCCCGGTACTGGGGTTGGGGATCATGCCCGTACTAAAAGGAATCAAAACAACGGCTCTCTCATATATAGGTTTTGAAAGCATGTTAATTATTATGGCGTTTATGAAACAGCCAAACCAAGCAGTAAAAGCTGTTTTAGTTGGAATTTTCATCCCACTGATCTTTTACTTGATAACTATCGTAATGGTCATCGGAGGACTATCCGTCGATGAAGTGGTAACCAAAACTTGGCCAACGATTGATCTCATGCGAAGTTTTGAAATACCTGGTTTGCTATTTGAACGGTTTGAGTCTTTGTTGCTTGTAATATGGATTATGCAAATGTTTACTTGCTTTAACGTTAGTCATTATGCTGCTTCTTTGGGGCTTGCCCAACTCTTTAAAAAAAACATTCATCCATTTATGTTTGGCTTGCTTCCGGTTATTTATATAATTTCCATGACCCCGAAAAATACTAATGCTCTATTTAATCTTGGGGATACGATGGGCAATGTTGCGTTTTTTTTATTTGGTATACAAATGCCGCTACTTCTGCTTGTCTTAAAATTGAAAAAGAGGAAGTATAAAGCAAAATCATAACAAAATATGGATTCTTTTAGTCTTACTGTTAGTTCTTCCAAATTATCGAAAGAAAAGAATCGAGAATCTTTTGAACTACTTTAGTTTGATTTGTTACAATTACTGGAAGAACAGTAGGAAGAGGTAATATTAATGATAAAATTTATGTATATGTTTTGTTTGATTGTATGGGGACTTAATTTTATTGCTGTAAAAATTCAAGGAACTCCAGTAAGCTTGGAATTATCCTTAACTTTTCGACTAGTTATGACAGCCTTTTTATTTTTAGTTCTTGTTTTGTTCATTCGCCCAAAGGGGAGACCAACAAGAAAAGATATACCGTTTGTAATGGCATTTGGTATATGTAACTTTGCATTAAGCTATCTTTGTCTTTATTACGCTACAATTTTGAGTTCTGCAGCAATAGTAACATTGGTATTTTCTTTAAAAGTGATTTTAACTCCGATTGCACTCCGGATTTTTTTAAAAGAAAAATTACATTCGCGAGTTCTAATAGGGGGTCTTCTTGGTGTAGTGGGAGTGTGTATTCTAATTTATCCTTCACTGGAAAATTTTCAAGGGTTCCATGACATAAAAGGAATTATTTTCGCTTTCCTAGGTACTCTCCTAACAGCAGTTGGTGACGCCTGCTCGGCAAGAAATGCAAATCACAAGGTTGATCCCATTTACGCAAATGCAATTGGATTTACAGTAGGAAGTTTATTGATGGGAGCAATAATATTGTTTCAAGGGAAAGAAATTAATATTTCAACTTCTTTTACGTACTTATCTGCGTTGCTATATTTAACGCTGGTTGCTTCTTTTGCTGCATGGTTATTCTATTTGAAGCTAGTAGAAAAAATTGGAGGAGCTCAAAGTGGCTATATGGTCGCCCTTTTCCCCGCAATTGGTGGAGTGGCCTCTGTTATAATTGGTGAGTCTGATCCATCAGTGTATTTGATTGCTGGTTGCTTTTTTTGCTGTATTGGCGCTGCGATTGCTTTAGGTTTTGGAACGAGAAATCAGAATATGAAATTGCCTATACAGGGGTAACTAACGCTTTTCTTATGTAACTAAACCACCTAATAGTTTGTCAATAATTTTCAATAAAAAAAATTTGTGACTCATGTTATACTATTTTTGACATGCCAAATAATCTTCCACTTATTCAAAAATTTAAAGATTATGGTAATTGAAGGTGGTTCAGATTTTAAGCTAGATCTTGGAAAGTGGTTTTGCTTTTTAACAGTACATAAATCCAATGTAATAGTTTGTTTACACAGGCAATAACTGTTACTCTAAAAGGTTTTCCTTCTTCACGCTTTTTGTCATAAAATTGTCGCATTCGTTTATTTCGTGGGAAGATTTCGTCTATTTTCTTACTCTTACGATTATCACGAATTGCACACCGAACTGCCATGAATAACGCATGTCTCAATTGTCTAGAACCGCGTTTTGTAATACGGTACCTACTGGCTGTGAATTTACCAGATTCAAAGACACTCGGATCAACTCCAGTGAAGGCCACAAGTTTTTTAGGATTATCAAACGATCAATTTCACCAATTTCAGAGATAATCGTTGCCGCGATTTTTTTCCGATACCTGGAATCGATTGATTGATAGTATATTCTTCAATTTCTTTTACGAGGACATCTATCTCTGCTTTTAAATTGGATAGATGTTCTTTGTATTAAAGAACCATTTTTATATGCATTTCAAGCGAAATAATAAGGCTTATAAAGATTAACTTGAAACGGATTTTATTCTGCGGCAGTCACCCTCAAAGACATAGCTGTTGTGAATTAATCCGTTGGCAACAACCATTGAGCAAGTCTTTCATTCGTTCGTTGTATCAATTCTTTTGAAAACGGTCCATGAAAGTCTTTCAGATGTATATGATAGCCCTTGACTTGTTGAATGTGATAGATAACTTTTCTTACATAAACCTTGCTGTATACCTTTCATTTGAGCGGATTTTTTATAATTGGTAGCTATATCAAAGCATAATAAAGCAGTGTAACTAACGCATTAAGGAGGAAGATAAATTGAGATATCTAATGTTATTAATGAGCATAGTTTTACTAATTACAGGATGTTCGTATAATACTTTGAATGAAGCGGTACATTCAAAACATAAGAATAACGATACAATTAAAATCGGATATGTAGAAAACAAGAAACATACTTTGATTTTTACAGAAGGAATAAAAGATAAACAGTATGTATTTAGTACTTTTCAGAAAAAGAATGGAAAGTTCAAATATTCAACAAAATACGAAGATGGAGTTACTTTTCATTCGGAAGTTGGGATTCCATTCTTAATTCGGACAATTAATATTGAAAAAGTAGGAAATGTAATATGGGGAGCATTAAAAACAGATAAAAAAATAGCGAAAGTAACTGTAGTATACAAAAATATTAAACAACCGGATGAAAAGATTGAAGTGGATATACCAGTAAAAAATAATATGTTCATTGGATATCCGGATAAGCCATTCTATGAGAATGAAACGACTGTATATCAAGAATGGGATTTATCTGGAACAGCGTATGATGAAAAAGGAAATGTAGTTGCGAAATATTAAACCTCAAAGGTTAAAATTATTAACTTTAATAAAAGTAAAAAAGTAAGGAGTAGTTGAATTTGTAACGTTTACTCTTTTTTTATAGACAAAGTTCTAACTTAAAAAAACAGGTGTAGTATCTCCATCCTATGTTGAAATTGGTGGTTTAATTGTTGACAGTACTTATAGGGGTCAAAAAATATGTAGTAATTTTATTTCACTTTAGCTTGTAGACAATTGGAGTTTACTCCATGTTTACAAGCTTTTTTTGTATAATAAAAAAATTTAAAAAGATAACTTAAAGTAGGATGTAAATCACGACTAGAATTCATCTGAGCCTTTTATTTGTGACGGTTTTAAGAAATATGATAAAAAAACATTTAAACATTATAACGTTATATTGACTAATGCGAAATTAGATGTTATTCTACATTGGAATAATAAACAAGATAGATGTAAACGAATACATTAATCAATTTAATTTGTTTACTGAAAAGGATGAGGGGAAATGAAGGATCATTTCGTACTACAGAATGTAAAAATGATAGACGGAAGTTCTGTAGATATCATAATAGAAAATAAAAAGATTATAGACATTGTAGCTGCTGGAACCGGTAATGGTGAGAAAATAGTAGATTACAAGCACAATGTATTTGTTTCTAGTGGTTGGATTGATCTGCATGTCCATGCTTATGCAGAATTTGAGCCATATGGTGATGATGTCGACGAGATTGGTTATAAAACAGGTGTTACTACAATTGTTGATGCGGGTAGCACTGGCGCTGATAATTTGTCCGAATTGGTAAGTAGTTGTAAAAAGTCAAAAACAAATGTTTTCGCATTTTTAAACATTTCACGAATTGGCTTAAAACGAATTGACGAGTTATCTGATTTATCTTGGTTAGACGAGGATCAACTCAAAAATACAATTGCAGAACATAAAGATTTTATTATTGGACTGAAGGCAAGGATTAGCAAAAGTGTAGTAGGTGAAAATGGTGTCGAGCCTTTAAAAATAGCTCGTAAGTTTTCTAACGAAACAGACTTACCACTTATGGTTCATATTGGTTCAGGACCTCCAGATATTAATGATGTTTTAAACCTACTTGAAAATAAAGATATTATTACCCATTACTTAAATGGGAAAGCAAATAATTTATTTGATGAAATGGGAAGACCTCTTCCAAATTTTCTAGAGGCAATTAATCGAGGTGTTCATTTAGATGTTGGGCACGGAAATGCAAGTTTTTCGTTCAAAACGGCTTTGCAAGCTAAAGAACATGGAATTAAATTCGATTCGATTAGTACTGATATTTATCGGAAAAATCGATTGAATGGACCCGTTTATAGTATGTCACATGTTTTATCAAAATTTTTATACTTAGGTTATTCACTAGAAGAGATTATTAATGCTGTTACCGTTAATGCGGCTAAGTGGCTTAATAAACCGGAACTTGGAAGAATTTCAGTAGGAGATCTTGCGAACCTCACTTTATTTAATGTTGAAGATGAAGTTACATCCTTACTTGATTCTGAAGGAGACGAGCGTATAGCTGAACAAAAAATCGTAGTAAAAGGAGTGGTTATTAATGGAGAACACATTGAATGCTAAATATGGTTTGAAAAGGGTAATTAATGCAAGCGGTAGGATGAGTATATTAGGTGTTTCCGCTCCAACGGACACTGTCATGGAAGCGATGAAAATTGGTGGTCAAAATTACGTTGAAATTTCGGACTTAGTTGATAAGGCTGGAATTCATATTGCGGGACTTCTTCAATCAGAGTCAGCTGTTGTTGTTAACTCAGCTTCAAGTGGAATTGCACTTTCAGTAGCAGCAATTGTAACTGAAGGAAACAGACGTAAAAGCGAAAGATTGCACCAAGAACCAATTCAAAAAAATGAAATCATCATGTTAAAGGGGCATAACGTTCAGTATGGTGCTCCAGTAGAAACGATGATTTTCCTTGGTGGAGGTAAATTAGTAGAAGTCGGGTATGCAAATGAGGGGAAAGTAGAGCATATTGCAGATGCTATCAATGAAAAAACAGCTGCAATTTTATATGTGAAATCCCATCATGCTGTTCAAAAAAATATGATTTCAGTTGAAGAAGCTTGGGAAGTAGCGCGGGCAAATAATGTACCTTTAATTATCGATGCTGCTGCTGAAGAAGATTTGCAAAAATATGTCAAAGTTTCTGATTTAGCAATATATAGCGGTTCAAAAGCAATTGAAGGACCTACTTCAGGTATTGTTGCTGGTAAGCAAAAATATATCGAGTGGTTAAAAGTGCAATTACATTGTATCGGTAGAAGTATGAAAGTTGGTAAAGAAACCACTTTTGGTTTACTGCAAGCTTTAGATGAATATTTTGTCAAAAAAGACAATAGTGAAAATGAAAAAGCTAGTTTAGAAGTTTTGAAATCACTAGAATCGATCGATGGTATAAAAGTAACGATAGTACAAGATGAAGCGGGACGAGCTATTTTTAGAGCTCGAATCCAAATTGATCCTGTTGTAACGAAAACTACAGCAAAGGATGTAAATGATCAATTAAAGAATGGTAGTATTGCGATTTACACTCGTGATTACGGAGTTCGTCAAGGCTTTTTCGATATTGATCCACGACCACTACAATCAGATGATATTTACGTAATTGAAGCTCAGATTAAAGCAATATTAGGAGGAACTGAACAATGACAAATATTGAAAAACGTTTTTATAACAACCGAGTAGCATTAAATGTTTTAGCTAATAGTATTGAAAATGCAGTTGAAGTTTTTGAAGCTGCAGAAGGTCATGTATTAGTAGGTGTTCTTTCTAAAGATTACCCAACTGTAGAGGCTGCTGTAACAGCAATGAAAGAATACGGTGCAGCAATTGATGAAGCAGTATCGATTGGACTTGGTGCTGGTGATAACAAACAAGCAGCAGTTGTTGCAGAAATAGCTAAACATTATCCAGGAAGTCATATTAATCAAGTATTTCCTGCAGTAGGTGCAACACGCGCTAACTTAGGTGAAAAAGATAGCTGGATCAATTCTCTAGTATCACCAACTGGAAAAGTAGGCTATGTAAACATCTCTACTGGACCTGTAAGTGCTGCTGCTAGTGAAACAGCGATTGTACCAATCAAATCTGCGATTGCCTTAGTTCGTGACATGGGTGGAAATGCATTAAAATACTTCCCAATGAAAGGGTTAAAACACGTAGAAGAGTTCCGTGCTGTAGCAAAAGCATGTGGTGAAGAAGGTTTTGCTTTAGAGCCTACTGGTGGTATTGATTTAGAGAATTTTGAAGAGATTTTAGAAATAGCATTGGAAGAAAAAGTACCTAAAATTATTCCACACGTATATTCTTCAATTATTAATGAAGAAACTGGAAAAACTAATCCTGAAGATGTAAGAAAATTATTAGCAATCACTAAAAGTTTGGTTGAAAAATATGCGTAAACAAATTGTTGCTTTCGGAGAAGTAATGATGCGATTGCAAGTGCCAGGGTATGAACTACTGGCACAAGCAAACGCATTACAATATTCTTTCTCGGGAACTGGTGTAAATGTTGCGTCCGCGATGACTAAGCTTGGTCATGATGGCTATTTAGTAACAAAATTGCCGAACAATCCATTAGGAGATGCGGCGATTGCTTTTTTGCAGCGATTAGGAATTAATCGAAAGTATATTACTAGAGGCGGAAAATATCTTGGACTGTATTTTTTAGAAAATGGTTTCGGTCAGCGTTCTAGCCGTGTGACATATACTAATCGTTTAGAAAGTAGCTTTAATACTGCATCTTATATCGATTATGATCTTGATCTAATTGCAAAACAAGCAGATGTTATCCATTTTTGCGGTATTACACTAGCTATGACAGATGATGTCAGGGAAACAATGAAAATTCTTGCGAAAAAAGTAAAAGAAAATGGCGGATTAGTTTGTTTCGATTGTAATTACCGACCTTCTTTATGGGAGGGAGGATATAGTAAAGCAAAACCTCATTATGAAGAAATGCTAGCTATAGCTGATATCGTCATGATGAATGAGAAGGATGCGATGTATATTTTAGGAATGAAGACAGAAGGAACTTCTAGGGAAACACAACTAAAAGACCTTATTCCTAAAGTTGCAAAACAATATAACATACAAACCGTTGCTGGAACGCACCGAGCAATTAATAGTGACAATTCACATTCATTACGTGGATATCTATTCACTAATGGAGAGTTTCACTTCTCGGAAAATACTTCATTTTCCGTATACGATCGGATAGGTGCTGGAGATGCTTATACTAGCGGTATACTACATGGTGTGTTAGCTGAGTTTTCACCAGAAAAAACCGTTCATTTTGCACAAACAGCGGGTATGTTAGCATGTACGATCGTTGGAGATACCCCAATGTCAACTGAAGAAGAAATTTTATCAGCTATGGCTGGAACAATTGATGATATTAAGCGCTAAAAAAGGAGAGGTAAGGGAATGAGTGTGAATCGTAATAAAGGACCGTTGTATTTACAAATTAAAGAGATGATAAAGGATCGAATTTTACATGGAGTTTATCCAATTCACACAAATATTCCCTCTGAACCTCAATTAGAAGAAGAGTTTAGTGTTAGTAAAATTACGATTAGAAATGCTATAAAAGAACTTGTTCAAGAAGGATACTTAGAAAAGAAAAGTGGTAAAGGAACAAAAGTTATTGCGAATGTAACGAGCGCAAAACTTTCAAAAGGGAAACGTTTTACAGAAATTTTAGTTGAGGAAGGACATCATATTACTAAAAAAGTGCTGAGCATAAAAAAGCCAGAAATAACAGTGGATTCCATTCCTTATTCTGTATTTGGTGATAAATATGTCCAAATTGAGCGAATCTATTTACTGGAAAATGAACCATATATTCACTTTACGCACTATATTTCAATTGATGTCACTGATGAAGAAATACAAGAAATACAGATCAGTTCCTTATATCGTTTCTTAGAAGAAAATAATATTCGATTAGAATCATTCCGAGATGAATTTGCAGTAGCAGTTGCTCCGGACCATGTTTGTGAGATTTTAAATTTAGAAAAAGGCACAACCACATTAAAAAGAATACGTCGTTCTAGTGATGAAGATGGAAATGTTTTAGAAATCAGTGAAGGTTACTATAATACGGCCAAACAAAATTACGTTGTAACCTACAATGATTCAACGCAGTAATTTATCTTCATTTTATAAAATGTAAGCGATTACTAAGGGAGAGTGTGCAATAATGGATTTATATTTGATAGGAATTACATTAGTCGCAATCGTTATCGTTATTTTAGGAGTATCGTGGTGGAAATGGCATGCATTTATTAGTTTATCAGTTGCAGGCCTTTTCCTAGCCGTTTTTTCTGGCGTATCTATGGATAAAATTGTAACTGCTTATGAAACGGGAGTTGGCGCCGTTCTCGGCCATCTTGTTGGGATTTTAGCTTTAGGTACGATTTTAGGAAAAATGATGTCAGATTCTGGAGCAGGTATGCAAGTAGCTGATTTCTTTATTAAAAAATTTGGCGTAAAAAATCTACCATGGGCAATGTTACTTTCAGGATTTATTATTGGAATTCCAGTATTTTTTGAGGTAGGTCTAGTAATCTTGTTACCTCTTGTTATATCAATTCGTAAGTCTACCAATTCAAATATTCTATTAATTGGTATCCCAGTACTTGCTGGTTTATCAATTGTACATGGGTTAGTGCCACCACATCCTGGTGCAATGACAGCGATTGGTATTTATAATGCGGACTTAGGACGAGTTCTACTTTATTCATTAATCATTGCTTTTCCAACTGCAATCATTGCAGGTCCAATCTTTTCAAAATGGATCCACAAACGTGTAACACCAATTGGTGAACCAGAATTAATTCGAGTTGAAACGAAGTCAAATGCTTTACCAAGTACTGGTGTATCATTTTTCATCATTTTACTTCCAGTTTTACTAATGGTATTAACGGTAATTACACCATACTTATCTCTACCTAGTGCAATTGCTAAATTCTTAATTTTAATCGGTAGTCCTGTAATTGCTCTATTAATCTCTTGTTTTGCAGCTTATTATTTATTAGGGTACCGTCAAGGAATGAACAAAACTTTAATAAAAAAATTAACAGATGAATGCTTAACACCTTTAGCTTCAATTATATTAATTATCGGTGCAGGAGGAGCATTTAAACAAATTCTAATTGAGAGTGGAGTAGGTACTGCCATTGCAACTATGGCTGAACAAATGTCATTATCACCAATCGTACTGGCATTCTTAGTAGCAGGTTTAATAAGAATAGCTACTGGTTCTGCTACGGTTGCTTTAACAACAGCAGCTGGAATTGTTTCGCCAGTAGTGGCACATATGACCGGTGTAAACTTAGAATTACTTGTTATTGCAACTGGCGCAGGTTCACTAATGTTTTCTCATGTAAATGATGCAGGTTTCTGGTTAGTAAAAGAATACCTAGGATTAACAGTCAAAGAAACATTCAAAACATGGACAGTAATGGAAACGCTTCTATCGTTTGTAGCGTTTGGACTTACATTAGTATTAGATATTTTTATTTAAGAATAAAGGAAGAGGCTGTCTCAAAAGTCAGGAGAAAACTGACACGAAAGGCGCCTCTTTTTTCAATGTTATATGAACACCTTGAGAACATAAATATTTATACGTAAAGAGCTATGTTGATCTAAGTAGTGGGGGTATTTCATAGTAATTTTCATATATAGTTAATAAAATCGTACTTTATTTTGGTTATTAGAAGATTTTTATACGATTTTATATGTGTTAGAGCATATTTGGTAGTTTGCGAATTCAAAGTTGCTAGTATTGTAAAATTATTAACTCGTAATACCCTTACTGGCATAGGTAATCATTCAGTTTATTTGCGATTCTTAATTTTTAATTGCAGATTTGCTAATTTTATTTGCGGTTCTCAAGTTTTAATTGTAGATTTGCAAAATTTATTTGCTATTTTCGGATTTTAATTGCAGTCCAATCTTCCATTCTAGCATTTGATCATCTAATTCGCATAGAGGTACCTCTTAGTTTCAATTTTGACTTAAAAAAAATCAAAGGAAGGAATTGGTAGAAAAACTCTATCAAGATAGTCTGAACAATTATATAATTGTCTAATAGAAGTTCGATGACATCGTTGGTCGATCTAGAAGGGTGTGTGAATGATGAAGACTACTTTTAAAATGGTCCTTATCTGCTTATTGTTTTTTTCAACTAGTAACTTAACTTCCTTCATTCAAACTGTTAAAGCAGCGAATGAACCGTCAAGAATGCTCGGCAAATTAGCTATGTTTGGTGATGGTCATAATGAGCGGGACCATTTCAACTCTGTCACCGTAACGGGCGATGATCATGTGGCAGTAGGTTATTCGGACTCAACAGAAGGTGAATTATTGGGACTTAATAAAGGGTACGAAGATGCCATCATCGTGAAATATAGTCCGATTGGGAACATCAAGTGGACAAAAACCTTTGGTGGTAGTAGCGGTGATGCATTTAATGCAGTTACAACAGCAGGTGATAGTACTGTAGCAGTTGGCTATGCCGCTTCGAATGATGGTGATTTAACCCTAAAAGAGGGTTATGTAAATGCCATCATCGTGAAATATGACCGTGATGGGAACGTTGAGTGGAAAAATGAACTAGGAAGTGTCAATAGTAAAAATTCATTTAACTCCGTCACTGCAACAAGTGATGGGTTTATCGCTGTTGGCTATTTGAATGGCGATGCGGTTATCGTCAAATATGATAACAATGGGAACCAAATTTGGCTTAAAAAATTTGGTGGTAGTGAATCTGATATGTTTCACTCTGTTATCGCAACAAGTGATAGCTATATTGCGGTAGGAGAAACAAGCTCAGAAGATGGTGATGTTACTGGTCTGACCGAAGGATTTCCGACTGGATTCATCGTGAAATACGACGTAGAAGGGAATGTTATTTGGAAAAAAGCATATGGTGGTCGCCTTTTTTCTTCGTACAATAGCATCATAACAACAGATGATGGAGTTATCATCGCAGGAAAAGCTTCGTCTGATGCATTAATTATAAAATATGATGTAAACGGAAAGGTTGTATGGAAGAAAACGTTCGGGGGGAGTGGATCAGATGGTTTTAACGCAGTCACACCAACAAGTGATGGGTTTCTAGCTGCGGGTGGTGCGTTCTCGAATGATGGTGATTTGGACCATCTCAATAGTGATGGAGAAGATGCACTGCTCGTTCAATATGACCGTGATGGAAACGTTGCTTGGAAAAAAACTATCGGTGGCTCGGTTTATGATGAGTTTAACGGTGTCACAACAAATGAACACGGAATTCTAGCGGTCGGTTCTGCTGCTTCTGATGATTATGCCATCATACTTGATCTTCGTCCACTTAATCAAATTCAACAACTAACACTCGATTACGGTACGGAATTCCAGTTAGTTACCGTTAATCCAGCGGATGCAAGTGAAACCTTTCATTGGACCAGTTCGAATCAGTCAATAGTCTATTCCTATTATAACGGGGGAGTTAGTGTGATAGGTCCCGGTTCAGCGGTATTAGAAGGGGTATCCACGAAAAATAATGAAGAGAAACTGACAATTCCAACCGTTGTAAACGAATATGTCAAAGTCACACTGCCTGAAGACCCACTGTATTTGACAATCGGTACAACAGGGAAACTAACATCAGAGGTGACACCAGTTGATGCGTCTAATCAAACCATCCATTGGTCATCGAGTAATCCGTCGGTTGCAACCGTTGATTCAAATGGGAATGTAACAGCTCTTCAAAGAGGAAAGGTTGCAGTTACAGCGACCTCCGAGGTTGGTGAGTACAAAGCAAGAGTACTCGTAATCGTATCTCTTCCGTATCATAAAGTGAGTTTCAATAGCAATGGAGGTTCGTTCGTTTCGGACAGATATTATGAAGAAGGCAGTCTTTTTGATCGACTAGATATACCGCAGCCGACGAAGACTGGGTATGTATTTGGTGGATGGTATAAGGATGAAAATCTTACAAAACCATGGTACGAATCTAGTGATCGAGTCGAATCAGATACAACACTGTATGCGAAATGGAACATTCGATCGTACAGAGTGGACTTTAATAGTACGGGTGGAAGTCTAGTAAGTCCGACCACTGCTTACGAAAACACCACCATAACGGCACCTACACCACCGAGACGAACAGGTTATACATTTGCTGGGTGGTATAAATTGAACGGAACAACATCGTGGGTTTTTTCAAGTGATAAAATCACAGCGAATACAACATTGTATGCCAAATGGACGTTGAATCGATACACAGTGAGCTTTAACAGCACTGGTGGAAGTCAAGTTAATTCGATGACAACAAACTATAACACTATCGTTAACGCTCCAACAGCACCAAAACGAACAGGTTATACATTTAGTGGGTGGTTCAAAGATTCAAGTGGGAAAACACCGTGGATCTTTACAAGTGATAAAGTCACAGCAAATACAGCGCTCTATGCGAAATGGACAGTTAATCAATACACAGTGAATTTTAATAGTGCTGGTGGAAGTAAAGTTAGTGCGAAAATAACAAACTACAACACCACCATCACAGCGCCAACAGCACCAAAACGAACAGGTTACACATTTGGTGGGTGGTACAAAGAGGCAAGTTTGAAAACAGCGTGGCGCTTTTTAAGTGACAAAGTCACGGCAAATACAATGCTATATGCGAAATGGACAGTCACGCCACCAGCTAATCCAAAAAGCCTCACAGTGACAAAATCCAGTTCAACCAGTCTCAAAATTGTTTGGAGTCAGGTCCCAGGCACTTCAGGATACGAACTCTATCGAGCACCCAAAATTAGTGGCTCCTATACGCTAATTAAATCAACAACATCTGTTCAAGTGACGAACTCGAATTTAAAAAGAGGGTCTACGTATTACTACAAGGTGAGGGTTTACAAATTAGTGGGAACGAAAAAAGTATATAGTGGGTGGTCAGTCATCCAATCCGCTAAACTGTAAGCATCACTTAAAGATGGGAACACCGATCAAGTCATGAATAAAAACGCTCAACCTTCGTGTTGAGCGCTTTTTTGTTAATGGGGCTCTGCAAATTTAGATGATTGACTTTTAGTTGTTACTTACTTGCAGATTAGTCTAGCAAGCTAAATTAATTTAGTAATTAAAAGTAAAATCATTTTAAAATCAGTTGCCAATGTCTCAAATTAATTTTGATTAAAATCTAGCGGACGTAAGCTTGCTTCGATTTCAGCACGTTGAGGCTCAAGAAATGGAGGCAATGCTAATCGTTCACCTAGTGTATCAATATTTTCATCTACATCAAATCCAGGAGTATCAGTTGATAATTCGAATAAAATATGATTTGGTTCTCTAAAATAGAGCGCTTTAAAATAGTAGCGTTCTACTTTTCCCGAATTCGTTATCCCAAGTGAATTTAATTTGTCAGCCCATTTATTATATTCTTCTTCGTTTGGTACTCTAAAAGCTACATGATGTACACTACCTCGTCCAGGTCTTGCTCTTGGTAAGTCTGGTCTTACTTCCAAGTGAACTTCTGCTCCCGCACCACCTAATCCGGTTTCGTAAACTTCTATACTTGCAAAACTTCCTTCTGTAGATGGATAAGTGCCTACAAGTCTAAAACCTAAAACATCAGTTAAAGTTTTACTTGTAGGAAGCGAATCGTTTACAGTAAGTGTCACTGGACCTAAGCCTAGAATTCCATGCTCAGATGGGATATCTGATTTATTCCAAGGAGTACCCGGGAAAACACCTTTTTCACCATTATCTGCTACTAAAATTAATTTTGTACCTTCATAATCTTGAAATGCGAGTGTTTCTCGATTTGCTCTTTTAATTATTTCATCATGTGAAATTTTAAATTCCTTAAAGCGATTCTGCCAATAATGTAGTGACTCAGTTGTAGCAACTCTTAATGAAGTTGAAGATACGATCGAGTGTCCTGGATATGAAGTTCCTAGATGAGGGATATCGAAAAAGGTTATTTCTGTCCCAGGATTTGCTTTTGCGTCACCGTAAAATAAGTGATAACTGGAAGTGTTATCTTGATTTACAGTTTTCTTAACAAGTCTCATCCCTAAAACCTTAGTGTAAAACTCGTAATTTTTTTCAGCCTTTGTAGTAAGTAGTGAAACATGATGAATTCCCAACAATTCCACTTTCATCACTCCTTTAAATTTTTAATTAAACTATGACCTGCATAGTTTTTATGTACATATTTTAAATGGCTAGAGATTGAAATAGAGTTTTATGTTAAACTGTTATCTAATAATTATAATATTCAGATAAATAGTATGGAAAGGGGGAAATGCTTTGTATTTCGGTTATTTATTAATTTTAATATCTGCAATAGCCTTTGGATTAATGCCTATTTTTGCACTTTATGCTTATGATCAAAATGTAAGTGTGAATACATTATTATTTTTAAGGTTTACGTTTGCCACAATTATGTTCTTTAGTTACTTAGTAGCTAGTAAAAAATTAGTAAAAATTACAAAAAAACAATTAGTATTGTTTGTTTTACTAGGTGGAGTATTGTATATGCTTCAATCAAGTTTTTATTTCAGTTCAGTAAAATATATTCCTGCTTCATTAGCTGCATTAATTCTCTATTTATATCCTATTTTTGTAGCAATTCTATCATTTTTAGTAAATAAAGAGCAATTAACAAAAAATATCGTGTTATCAATCGTACTATCGCTAGTTGGAATTGTACTAGTGTTAGGAGCTCCTGGGGAAAATATAAATCCATTTGGAATTCTATTAGCACTAGCAGCAGCAATCGTTTACTCAATTTACATAATTGTTGGGGGGAGGGTTTCAATGCATGTTCCTCCATTAGTAACAAGTGCATATATTTCTTTATTTGCAGCAATTTCATTTTTACTAGTTGGCGTCTCGACAAGCACGATACACATTCATTTTAAATTTATTGGTTGGATCTCAATTTTAGGTATTTCAATTATATCTAGTGTGATTTCAATGGGTACTTTTTTTGCTGGTGTAAAACGAATAGGACCGACAAAAGGAGCAGTATTAAGTATGGTTGAACCAGTAGTAACAATCGCATTTTCAACCATTCTATTCCATGAAAATATGAGTTTACTTCAAATAATAGGTGGGACTATTGTTCTGGGTGGAGCGCTTTTAGTTGTTCTTACTAGTGAGAAAAGAAAGATTGTTGAGAATAAAATGGATTTTTAAATGGTATATGATAAAATGTATCTAGAATATTAGTTTATAAAGATAGCTGCTTATGCAGCTATTTTTAATTTGAAAAGGAGTAACATAGAATGTTTGAATTAAACTTAAAAAATGGAGAAATAGTAAAAGTTCGTCAAGCAACAGGAACTGATGCTAAATCAATTATAGATTTTTATAACATCGTAGGTGGAGAAACGAACTTTTTATCATTTGGAGGAAACGAGTTTAAAAGAAATGAAGAAGAATATGAGACATTTTTAGAAGATACCTTCAATGAAAAAAATTCAATTATTTTATTAGTTACGATCAATGATCAAATAATAAGTATTGGTTCGATCAATTCCAGTCAAAAGGATCGTACAAAGCATGTTGGTACGCTAGGCATTGTAGTTAAAAAAGAATATTGGGGATTAAGTTTAGGGAAGTTATTAATGCAATCATTAATTAATTGGGCTAAACAAAATGACCTAACTCGAAAAATTCAATTAGTTACGAATGAAGATAATCTTAAAGCCGTTCAATTGTATAAAAATTTAGGTTTTGAAATTGAAGGAGTAATGAAAGAAGATACTTATTTAAACGGAAAGTATTGTAATACTTTAATGATGGCCTTATTTATTAAATAGTTCTAAAAATAAAAAGTTTAATGGCTCTATTTTAGACACTCAAATGAATAAAGTTTTAGCCCTACTAGCAGACGAACTACAATCCAATTAGAGCATTTATATAATTAGAAAGATTATGATTTTATAAAGGTGTAAATATGATTAAAGATTTATTTCTTAATTTTTCATTGTTAATATTTTTCTTAATTGGGTTTCATCGAATTCAACATTTTTTAAAGCAAAAGTTTCAAAAGGAATATCCAGTTATTGTAGGTATACTACATGGAATATTTGGCATTATTTTAATTGTTTTTGGAGTGAGCATCTATCAAGATAACATTCTAGATTTTAGACAACTTGCTATTTTATCTGCAGCATATTTTGGAGGAATTAGAGCGACCATTTTTACTAGTATGATGCTTATTGCATTTCGCTTTTCTTATTTTGGTGTAAGTGATGGTTCAATTTATGCATGTGTAACGATCACTATAAATGCGGTTATCAGTGGGCTTCTAAATAGCTGGATTAAACAATATTGGACTAAATGGTTTATTATGATATCTTTTTTAGTCATACTAAGCAGTTTCTTCTTTGTCTATCAACATATTAAATTTTCAAATTCAATTTTTCCAATAATGCCAGTTTATGAGGTATCGATCATTTTAGGCGGAACATTCATTGCTTTTTTTATTCACTTTTTAAATAAAAATGACAATTTAAAGATTGCACTAAAAGAAAGTGAAGAAAGATATCGAACATTAATCGAAACTTCCCCAGATGGAATACTTGTGCAAATAGATGGAGAAATAAAGCTAGCAAACCAAAAAGCTGCTAATCTACTTGGTGCTAAGTCACCTTCTGATCTAATAGGAATCTATGTTTTTGACTTGATAGAACCATCAGGGTTAAATGATTCATTTAGCCGTTATAAACAATTTATAAATAGTGATCACATACAAGAACATAAAGAAAGTAGATATATTCGTTTAGATGGTTTAAAAATTGATTTATCTTTCTCAGGTTCCAAAGTACTATACGAGGGTCAATTAGCAACCATGGTTGTATTTAGGGATATTTCTGAACAAAAAGAATCAGAACGAAAATTACAACAAGCAAATCATTTACTACATAAACTATCTATTACAGACAGTTTAACAGGATTAGCGAATAGACGATATTTTGATGAAGTTTTTCAAATTAAATGGATTGAAGCACGAACAAATCAAACTCCGATTACAATTATGATGATCGATATTGATTCATTTAAAAGATTCAATGATACTTATGGGCATTTAGAAGGAGATAAATGTCTACAAACTGTAGCAAATGCCATTTCGGTCAATTTATTAAGAGAAAATGATTTCTCAGCAAGATATGGTGGAGAAGAGTTTGTAGGTATTTTATCAGAAACAAGTGAAGTAGAAGCAGTTAAGATTGCAGAAAACATTCGAAATGTAATAGTAGATTTAAAGATTCCGAATGAAAAGTCAGTAGTTTCGCCATATGTAAGTGTTAGTATTGGGTTGGTAAATTTAGTGCCAAATGATTCAATTGACATAGTAGATGGCATAAATTTTGCTGATAAAGCTCTATACTTGGCTAAAATGAATGGTAGAAATCAAGTAAACGTATATTCTAGTGAGGTAGAAATATCTTTCGTTAAAAAAGCCTTGTGATCGTTAATCACAAGGCTTTTTGCTAAAGTAGCGATAGTTTTTAGAAGCATGTAAACGATCTAATTCGTCTTGTATCAATTCCAAAGAAAACCCATCTCCAGCCAATCCATCTCCAGCCTGCAACTGATTGTCTGCCCACGAAGGTTGGAAAGTACCAAAATTGTTCTCCATTATTCAACCAAACATAAGTATTTCTAAATCGACAACCAGCAATTGCACCTGGGTCTATTGCGAATGCTGTAGCTTGGGACATTTGTGGTGTGAATGAAGGTGGTGGTGCAGTCGGTTGACCTTGAGACCCGCCTTGACCTCCGCCACCCGGTTGTCCCGGAAATCCTGGAAATCCACCTGGTTGCCCTGGGAATCCGCCCGGTTGTCCTGGAAAGCCTGGAAATGTCCGATATTGAGGGGAAAAGTTCATTTTATCAACTCCTTTTTAGTTTAATCCTTATTAAAGTATGAATATTAATGTTTTTTTGTTTGGGCTGATAGTTAAATATCCATATTAACTAGAGATGTTTGTAACATAGAAGAAAATCATTTTTATAAAGCTTCCTAAGTATGATCATTTCTCTTTTGAAATACTAACTTTAATTCAGAATTTGAAATGGTAGAGAGTTTGTAAATTGGGATTGAGACTTTTGGGTAGTGCAAATAAAAAAGCCGAAACTACAATAAAAGAACTGGGAAAGTGCAAATAAAAAAACTAGAACTGCAAATAAAATTCGATGTGTGCAAATAAAAAACCGATATCTGCAATTAAAATTGGGAGAACTGCAATTAAAAAAGTCAAAACTACAATTAAAAACTTCAAAACTGCAATTAAGTCATAGCGCCAGTTGAAAATTGAGGTTAAAACAACAATATTTCCAAAATACAGCGTGATAATAGAACAATTCAAATAAAATTCAACAATTTCATTAAGTAACACACATCAAAAAAAGAGAAGCGATCCACTTCTCTTTTTTTGATGTTCAAAGTTAGTAAATTCTACTTATCTGAATGAACAAAAACAACCTGGTTATTTTACGAAAAGCAAGATGCTTTTAGTAAAAAACACCTATTTTTACTCTTGAGGGTAAAAAAATTACTTTTTAAAGTAAAAAACACTTGCTAAATTCTGTAAATTCGAATAAATTAAACTTAAAGGAGGAGAAAAATGGAAAATTTACGCTTGAATGTCTCATTATTACGTCGTAGAGTACCGAATTTGACTACTTCTGCGAAATCTGTTGGACTTCGACCAGCAACTGTTTCAAATTTATGTACTGGTAAAATTCCAATTGGTCGCTCAGAAGTAAGAACACTAGTCGCATTAGCTGCTTTAGCAGAATGTACATTGGATGAACTGATCATTAGAGGGGAGAAGGTTGAGATGATTGAAACAGGAATAAAAACACTTGATTTATTTGCTCCATTAGTAAAAGGTGGTACAGTCGGGTTAGTTGCAAGACCAGGCATGGGTCAATTAGTTGTATTAGCAGAAATGTTATATAAATTAAAGAATGATTCATATTATATAATTTTACTAAAACCAGAAGGTGAGCATCCTGAAATTGACGATATTTTAGCTGATGTAAATTTAGTATGTTATTCAATTGATGAAGTATATGAAGCGGTTGCAAAAGCGGGAAAAAATGTAGAGTTTGCTTTCGCAGCGGATCGTTCAAACGTCATTACAGGTGATATTAACCGTCTCCAACAAAAATTAGCAGATATCGGTATTGAAGATGTCACTACTTTTTTAGTTGATTTAAAAGGAGAAGCGGTGGACGAAGATTTCCCTTACGGACCATTAGAAACATTATGGCAGTTTGATGCAGACTTAGCTTTCAGACATAAATACCCTGCAATTAATCCTATTCATTCAACATCTACAGTTTTAGAAGATAATCAACCAGACCAAACCCACAACCAAGTACAAAAAGCAGCTCAGAAATTACTACGTCGATATCGTGAGTTAAGATCATTAGTAGCAGTACATGGAATTGATTCATTGCCCGACAATGAAAAATTAACATATAAACGAGGTGAATTATTAGAAGCCTATTTAACTCAACCATTTTTCGTAGCAGAAGAATTCACAGGTACTAAAGGGGCATCTGTTAATTTGCAAAATACTTTACAAGATGTTCGAAAACTAATCGATGGTGCATACGATTCGATGGAAGTAGATAAAATGAATTTTATTGGTAGCCTGTAGACATGTTAATGAAAAGTGTGACACTAAAGTATGCGTCACACTTTTTTTATATTTTACCTAAATATAGTTTTCTAGAGGATGGTAGTATAAAATTTAAGAATTATTTAAGAATTTAATAATAGGCAATTAATTTTTCAGAATTATACTATGCCACAAACAAGTATCAAAAAATCAAATAAAGTAATAGTTCATCATTCACCTGAAAGTTGGAATTTATTTTGTCGATTCGAAAACGGTTAATTTTATCTAATATTGCTATGATTGTTATTCCAATCATTTCTTTTATCCTCATCGAGATTTTACTCGGTGTATTTTACTATAAAGTTTTTGTACCTAAATTTAATGGTCATCCACCACATTCGTTTTATTTTTTCCGTTTCGGAATCATTGTCCCTATTTTTGCAATTACAAATGGAGTCCTATCATATTTTGTTTCAAGAAGTATACTAAGACCAGTAAAAAACCTTACAAATGCAGCTAAACAAATTAGTGAAGGAAATTTAAATTTTGAAGTTAAACCAATAAACAATGATGAACTTGGTCAATTAGCGATTAGTTTTGAATTAATGAGAAGAAATCTAAAAGAGTCAGCTGAAATACAGAAAAAATACGAAGAAAATCGAAAAGAACTAATTGCCAATATTTCACATGATCTAAAAACACCAATTACGTCAATAAAGGGATATATTGAAGGAATTAAAGATGGCGTGGCGAACACAACAGAAAAAATGGATCGGTATATTGAAACAATTTATCTGAAAACCTTGGATATGGATCAATTGATTAATGAACTATTCCTTTATTCGAAGTTAGATTTAAAACGAGTACCATTTCATTTTGAAGAAGTAAATATTCATGATTATTTAGTCGATCGGATCGAGGAATTGAGATTTGATTTAGAACCGATAAATGTAAGTATTACTTATCGTGAAAATGTGGATCGAGAAAATAGTATTGTACTAATAGACCGCGAACAATTCAAACGTGTAATGACAAATATCATTCAAAATAGTTTGAAATACATGGAAAAAGATGAAAAACGAATTACCATAAAATTAATAGATGACGAAGAAAAAATAACGATAAAATTTCATGATAACGGTAAGGGAATTTCGAAAGACGCGCTTCCGTTTATTTTTGATCGTTTTTACCGAGCCGATCCATCAAGAAATCTATCAACAGGTGGGACGGGACTCGGGCTGGCTATTGCAAAAAGAATCATAGAAGAGCACGGTGGAGAAGTATGGGCAGATAGTCAAATTGGTGAATATACAAATATTTTTCTTTCATTAAATAAGAAATCAATAGTAAAGGTGACACAATGAAAAAAGTTTTAATTATTGAAGATGATCAAAGTATCGCATTATTACAAAGAGATTATTTAGAAATAAATGATTTTGAAGTTGAAATCGAATCAAATGGGAAAAGCGGACTTCAAAAAGCTTTATCGAAGGAATATGATTTAATCATACTCGACTTAATGTTACCAGAAATAAATGGATTTGAAATATGTAAAAAAATCCGAGAAAGTAAAGACATCCCGATCTTAATTATTTCAGCAAAAACAGAAGATATTGATAAAATTAGGGGATTTGGTTTAGGGGCAGATGATTTTATCGTCAAACCTTTTAGTCCAAGTGAATTAATTGCCAGAGTAAAAGCTCATCTTGCAAGGTATCAACGTTTAGCAAATAAGGGTCAAATTAATGAAGAAGAACTTCAAGTAAGGGGACTTACAATTCAAAAAGATTCTAGAAAAGTTCTCGTTAATGGAGAAGAAAAAATATTCACAACTAAGGAGTTTAACTTACTTACCTTTCTTGCTTCAAATCCAAATAAAGTATTTAGTAAAGAATTATTATTTGATCGAATTTGGGGATTTGAAACGGTTGGAGATATTTCAACTGTAACTGTTCACATCCGTAAAATCCGGGAAAAAATAGAAGTTGACCCATCCAACCCGAATTATATTGAAACGATATGGGGAGCGGGATATCGGTTTAAAGATTAAATTTAAATCATTTAAATTATAGGGCGATCCTATGAGCAAGTAAAACTGGCTTATAGGATGGCTCATTTTTATTTGTTTGATGATTTTAAAAGAGGAGATACATTAATATCAATACTTCACCAAAAAAACAATTTTTCAATACAGATATGATTTAAGAATTATTTAAGAAATTGATAAGAGTAGTTTTATATCTTGCCACTATGATGAAAAGTATAAAATTAACGAAAACGGAGGGAACAGAGTAGTGGCTAAAAAGAAAATAAATTTAACGAAAAAAAATATATTAGTTAGTGTACATGTTTTAGCCGTATGTGCTTGGTTTGGAGGTACATTAAGTTTAATTATATTAGGATTATATTTAAAAAATGCACAAAACTCAGAGCAGCTTATTTATACATTATCAAGTATGCATATTATTGATGAAAATTTACTAAAATATCCTGCACTTGCAACTTTAGTTACCGGAATTTTACTTTCAGTTTGGACACAGTGGGGATTAGTAAAGCATTATTGGGTTGTTATAAAACTCGTTCTAACTGTCTTAATTATTCTGATTGGCATCTTTTTGATTAATGATTGGTTCGCGTATTTAGTAAAAAGCGCAGAAGGATTAGGGGCTAGTGCACTTAATGAAACTAAATTTGAGTCAACTTGGCTTTCGATTATTATAACAGGAATATTTAACTTAAGTTGTTTAGCATTCATGACATTCATTACGTATTTTAAACCTTTTGGAAAAATAAAAAAGAATAAAAAAAGTAGCAACACCATAAAAACTGATTATTATGGCGTGCTTATTGATTAGAAAGTAATACTATTTGAGTATTACTTTTTTTTATGAAAAAACTATCATATTTACCAAAAAATGTAACATTCTAATTAATGTGTTTTTATAATTTCAAGATTGAATGTATGCGTTTCATTTAATATGACATTTGTCATCTTTTTCATATGACGCCTGCTACTACCACTGGGAAAATTAACTTATATAATTAGGATAATACAATAATGAAAAGTTACAACATTAGGAAGGAACTTCTAAATGTCAAAAGAAAATCAAAAGAACTTACGAAAACAAATTATTCCTTATGAAAAATCAAATTTAAAAGCTAGTATTTGGCAAATGATCAATACTTTTATTCCATTTATCTTGTTTTGGTATCTTGCTTATAAAAGTATTTCTATTTCAGTAGTATTAACGATCTTTATTGATATAGTTGCAGCACTATTCTTAATAAGGATATTTATCATCTTCCATGATTGTTGTCATCAATCATTTTTTAAGAATAAAACAGCAAATAAAGTTCTTGGCACAATTACAGGCGTAGTTACTTTATTCCCTTTCAGTCAGTGGAAGCATAGTCATTCAATTCACCATGCGACAAGTGGTAACTTAGATAAGCGCGGAATTGGAGATATGTGGGTTTTAACTGTTGAAGAGTACGTTGCAGCACCGTTCTGGACAAAAATACAATATCGTCTATACCGTAATCCATTAATCATGTTCGGTTTTGGACCAATTTATATCGTATTAATTTCAAATCGTTTCAATACGAAAACTGCAAAATTAAAAGAAAGACTAAACACCTATTTGACGAATATTTTAATTGTTGGAGTTTCAGCGATATTTTGCTATACAATAGGTTGGGAAAATTATTTAATAGTAGAAGGTCCGATCTTCTTTATTTCGGCAGTATTAGGAATCTGGCTTTTCTATGTACAGCACCAATTTGAAGACACTTATTTTGAAGAAGATACGAATTGGGAATATGTAAAAGCAGCGGTTGAAGGTAGCTCTTTTTATAAACTTCCAAAATTATTGCAATGGATTACTGGTAATATTGGATACCACCATGTTCATCATTTAAGTCCAAGGGTACCGAATTATAATTTAGAGTCTGTTCATAATAATACGCTTCCATTACAAAATGTACCTACGATTACACTAAAAACAAGTTTAACATCTTTAAAATTCAGATTATGGGATGAAGAAACAAAGCAATTTGTAGGATTTAAAGATATAAAATCAATCTATAAAGTAAATCGCAAAAGTTCAGACACTGTCTGAACTTTTGATGTATTTTATTTAAATTTTTATAAAGATTAACTTTGCTTAAATATGATAAGATTGTTAAAGTAGGTCAAAAAATGTTTGAATAATGAGGTAAATTTATGTTTAAAAGATATTTAGTTTTCCTAAAGAGTACTGGAATCTCACCATATATTTGGACAGTTTTAGGAATTTTGCCATTTTATTTTATTTTTCTTTCTGCTCATTCCACTTTAAGAATCATAATAGGAATTTTACTAACAATATCATTTTTTATAATCTATCGATTGGCGTACAGATCAAAAGGATGGTCAATTTTTCTATGGTCATCAATCTTAATCATCATATCCACTTCAATGAATATACTTTTTAGCTATGTCTATTTTGCATTTTTTATAGCTTATATGATTGGAAAGAGAAAAAATCGAGCTACATTTTTAACTTTATATATCCTTCATTTAGTAATCACTACAATATCAATCAACATCACGATTATCCTTCAAGAAGAATTAATAATTAGGCAGCTTCCGTTTATTATCATTACTTGGATTAGCGTTATTTTATTACCATTTAGTCTATACAGTCGAAATGAAAGAGGTCAATTGGAAGAAAAATTAGTAGATGCTAATAAACGTATATCAGATCTTGTAAAACTAGAAGAACGTCAAAGAATAGCTCGTGATTTACATGATACGTTAGGTCAAAAACTTTCACTAATTGGCTTAAAAAGTGATTTAGCTAGAAAGTTAATTACAAAGGATCCAGATTTAGCTCAAAATGAATTAAAGGATGTTCAACAAACGGCGAGAACAGCTTTGAATGAGGTTCGAAAAATCGTTTCTCAAATGAGAGGGATTCGAATAAAAGATGAACTAATAAGGATCAAGCAAATTCTACACGCGGCTGAAATTACAGTTGAATGTAACGAAAACTTTCAACTTTCAAATGTTTCCTTACTGACAGAAAATATTGTCAGTATGTGTTTAAAGGAAGCCGTAACAAATGTTGTAAAACATAGTAATGCCACTTTATGTAAAATATCGATTAAACAAATGAAAAATGAAATAATTTTTTCAGTAATAGATAATGGAGTTGGTTGTAAATCGGAAAAGTTTACAACTGGCTATGGGTTAATTGGAATGAAGGAACGACTCGAATTTGTGAATGGAACATTAGAGGTAAACGGTGAAAATGGAATGACTTTAATTATGAAAGTTCCAATCGATGTAAAACAAATTGAAGTGGAGGAACTAGTATGATTAGGATCGTAATTGCTGAAGACCAACGAATGCTATTAGGTGCTCTTGGTTCTTTACTTAATCTAGAAGATGATATGGAAGTTGTTGGTCAAGCATCAAACGGAGAAGAAGCAGTTAAACTAGTCAAGCAATTACAACCTGACATTTGTATAATGGATATTGAAATGCCTAGTAAAACTGGACTTGAGGCCGCAGAAGAATTAAAACCTTTCGATTGTAAAGTGATTATATTAACTACTTTTGCTAGATCTGGTTACTTTCAAAGAGCATTAAAAGCAGGTGTAAAGGGCTATTTATTAAAGGATAGTCCAAGTGAAGAGTTAGCAAGTTCAATTAGAAATATTATTGCAGGGAAGAGAATCTATGCTCCGGAACTTATGGATGATGTATACGCTGAAGAAAATCCATTAACTGACCGAGAAAAAGAAGTTTTAGAACTAGTAGCGGATGGTAAGAACACGCAAGAAATTGCGGATGAATTGAGTCTGAAAACAGGAACAGTAAGAAATTATATATCTATGATTTTGGACAAATTAGAAGTTAAAAATAGAATCGAAGCTATAAAACAATCAAAAGAAAAAGGTTGGTTTAAGTGAAGTTAATGGCAGGACGGATGAAAACAAGAAAAGCAGGTAGGGCAAGAATTGAAAACAAAATTTTTCAATCCTTTAAGACCTAAATCCTGCATTCTTTAGTTCACCATTTAGTTTCCTGCTTTTCTTTTTTCTTTTTTTCTAGATTTTGTTTTTACTTTTCCAGATTTTTGTACTTCTTTAAAAAATTCGTCTAGTTCCTGATTGAACTTATCTGTTTCTTCCAAAAATAAAAGATGACTACTATTATTAAATGGAACAAATTTTGAACCTTTTATGTTTTTTTGAATAAACTCACCAGCAGCTAATGGGAAAAATCCATGACTACCAAAACAAATTAATGTTGGAATATCAACATGACAAAGAGTATCCCGATAATCTACAGCCGTTTGATTAAATACTATTGTACTTGCAATCGCTGCAGGTAATTTATTCATTTCTTTTAAGATCCATTTATGTTCTTTTGGATCAGGTTGATCCATATACATACCATATATAAAATCGCTATTAAATTTGTTCTGATCTTCTTGGATAGACTGCATTACATTTTTTAAAATCGTAAAATCAAATGCTCCAAACTCCCAATCTGGCCATATATAATCGGATGCAGATTGATCAACAACTGTTAGCGCCTTAATATTTTTACTCCCAAACTGATTAACATAATCCCACAATACAAAAGCTCCCATTGACCAACCTACTAAAATTACATCCTTTAAATCTAGTTTTTCAATAAAGCATTTTAAATCACGAGCGTACTGTGCAACTGTATGCCCATATTGAACTTTAGAGGACTTCCCATGTGCTCGTAAGTCTAAAGTAATGACACGATAATTTTTACTAAAATACGGTACTTGTTTATGAAAAAACTTACTACTCATCATAACTCCATGAACAAAAATAACTGTCTGACCTTCTCCGTGATCTTCATAATAGAGCTTTGTATGAGAATCAAGTTCTACATATGCCAATTTAATCGCCCCCATTGGCTTTTAAATGTCTTACTTTCCTATATTATTTCAACTCATCATAATTCATGACTATTCGCAATCTCTTTGAATACGGATGTTTAGGTAAAAATAACTGTCTTATTTAATAATGATTAGTATTGATTGAAATTTTATTATTTACTTTATTACAATCATGGAATGAAACTGTTTAAGAAAGGATTAATTTGTAACCCATAATGTTTTTCTATTTAAAATGAAAATGTGGTAAAATTCAGATAAATACAGAAATTATCCAAGCATTTTGAATGAAAAGGAGAGAAATAAATGAATGTGATTGAGGGGTTTATTGAAGTAACAGGCGGGAAAGTGTGGTATCAGTTTCATAATAAAAATTCATCTAAAATCCCTGTTATTGTTTTACATGGAGGGCCAGGTTCATCGCATTATTCCATGCAAGGTCTAGACGTATTAGCAGAAGAACGCCCAGTTATTTTTTATGATCAGTTAGGCTGTGGAAAGTCTGATCGTCCAACAGATACTTCTTTATGGAATATTGATAGATTCGTGGAAGAATTAGCTCAAATCCGAGAAGCGCTTTCGCTTGATGAGTTTCATATACTCGGTCATTCATGGGGAACAACACTTGCAGCAGCTTATTATTTATCGAGACCAGTTGGAGTGAAAAGTATAATCTTTTCAAGCCCTTGTTTAAGCGCCCCATTATGGGCTGAAGATCAAGATCGAAATCGAAAACTACTCCCGCTTGATGTACAAGAAACATTAATAAAGTGCGAGGAAAATGGAACAACAGATTCAGAGGAATACAAAAATGCCAACGCTGTATTTAACAAACATTTTGTTTGCAGATTAGACCCATATCCAGAATTCCTTAAAAAAGGTAAACACTACAGAAATCCAGAAGTATACAATATAATGTGGGGGCCATCCGAGTTTCACGTAACTGGAAACTTAAAGGATTTTGACTGCACTTCAAAATTAAAAGACATACAAATACCTACAATGTATACCTGCGGTAGATACGATGAAGCAACACCGAAATCAACAGAATATTTCAGTGAGCTAACGCCTAATGGAAAATTCCACGTATTTGAACAAAGTGCACATATGCCGTACATAGAAGAGCCAGAAGAGTATATACGAGTAGTTGAAAGCTTTTTGAAGGAGGTTGAATAAACATTTGATTTGTGAAACGTAAGGTTAATACTATGCGTTTTTTTGATGGTGAATTTTTTTAGTTGTGGAGGGTTTACGAGTAGGTGTCAAAGTGAAAATATGATTTTTTGTAACTCATTGGATGTTCATTGAAGGAAAAAATTGATTTAACTACCTCATAGAAGGTTCATGAGGTAGTAAAACAGGAAAAAATTGATCTATAGTACCTCATAGAGTGTTCATGAGGAAGTAAAAAAGGAAAAAATTGATTTATAGTACCTCATAGAAGTTCATGAGGAAGTAAAAAAGGAAAAAAGTGTTGTGTAGTGCCTCATAGAGTGTTCATGAGGAAGTAAAAAAGGAAAAAAGTGTTCTCTAATGCCTCATAGAGTGTTCATGAGGAAGTAAAAAAGGAAAAAATTGATTTATAGTACCTCATAGAAAGTTCATGAGGAAGTAAAAAAGGAAAAAAGTGTTGTGTAGTGCCTCATAGAGAGTTCATGAGGAAGTAAAAGAAGAAAAAAGTGATCTGTAGTACCTCATAGAGTGTTCATGAGGTAGTAAAACAGGAAAAAATTGATCTATAGTGCCTCATAGAGTGTTCATGAGGAAGTAAAAAAGGAAAAAATTGAACTATAGTACCTCATAGAGAGTTCATGAGGAAGATAAAAAGGAAAAAAGTATTCTGTAGTACCTCATAGTGGTCAAGAGTAAGTAAATAGAAAAAAATTGAAATAAAAGAACTCATAAGTTAATGAAAAAGAAAAAAGGAAACACCTAACATAAAATAGGACCAAATATTATTCGAATTATCTGAAATATTTAGTCCTAAAGATGCAAATAATCTATTTGTTTTTTTAATACTAACGTATACGTTGTCGTCTCATCCACTGAGTCGCAACCCATTTTTCTCCACTAATAACAGGGCTACCAGCATGAATCGTTTGTTCATTTATTGCTTCGTCCTGATAAAAATATTCAAAGTATAAAGCAGTGCCTTTTTTTGCGGCAACAGAATAATTAAGTGTAGGAAAAATCGTTTCGCCACCTTCTTCCACATCATTTAAATAGAGAATGAGTGTACTAATCCTATTATTATTTGTACGATGATTGGAAAAGTAATCGAAATGCGGTTTATACTGCTGCCCTGGTTCATAGTGTAGAACCTGTAATGGTTCTGCATGTTCGATTGGAATATTCATGATCGTTTCAATTCGTTTTTCAATGCGTTTGATTAGTTCCGTTTCACTTTCCTCAAAAAACATACCACTACTTGTTCGCATCTCATTTTCCTCACGAGTTAATCCAATTTTTGACCGTTTCATGCGTAATTTTGCATGGTTGATTAACTCATCACATTCCACATCACTTAAAACATTGTCAAGTAAGACAACTAATGGTTCCTCTTGCCGAGTAAGTATCTCAATCTCACGATCAATTGTTTGGATAATCGGGCCAGTATGATTAAAAATAGTTTGTTCGGTTTCCTTTAAATTTCCTACTTCTAACATTTTGTCACATCTCCTTGTATATTTCATTAATACAAATCCTAGGAAAAATTGATGAGAACATTGCTTTGAACAAATTTCGTAAAATCATTTTTGTAAAAAAGAAAAAATTGAAATTTAGATCGCTGAGTCAAGGCTACAATACCGGTAGACAAAAAAATTGTTTTAAGTATAAATTCCTCATTGTTTTGTCATTTTCCTGCTTAAATCAAAGCCTATCAGACCAATGTTTAAAGAAAATTTTGAAAACTAATTTTAGAGCGTTTTAATTGTCGAAATGATGGAGTTTTGTCAAATTTCATGTGTTGAAAACCAATTGTATTAATAATAAGGGGGAGTAGTTTGAGGTAAATAAAACTAGAAAAGATATAATTTACATATATGAAAATAGTAATTATCCAATGTTGGATAATTAATAAAGAAAAAAAGGCCAGATAAGTTAAAACTAACTCATCTAACCTTAAGCAAACTATTTCATTGGTTGTAAGGCCTTATATCGATCGACTGCTTTTTCATCTGCAGTTTTTGACATTTTGTAATGATAGATTGCATCTTCCCAGTCTCCATACATCGGATTTGGTAATTGGATATACTTTATACCTAGGTCCTTAGTAATTTTATCGACATTATCTTTTCGAGTTTTCAAATCCGCTTTATAAAAAATATCTGATAAATCGTTTGAATTATCGCCTACTAACATAACAATTTCATGAGTTTTTGCAATCTCTGCTTGTCTCGGTCCTTTTTGAGCTGTATCTGTTTTTAAAAATAAATGTTTTGAGTCAACATTCGGTAGACCATGTAATTTTAAATTTTTTATTGTGTCATCTCGTGTTTTTTCAGGACGATTCGTAAGATAAAAAACATCTACATTCATTTTTTTTGCTGCGAGCAAGAAATCTTTTGCACCAGGAATTAATTCAGCTTTTGCCATATGGATCCATTCATCCCAGCCTTGTGGGTAGGCAGTATTATTTTTAATGGACCAAGCAGTATCAGGGGAATTATCAAGGATTGTTTCATCAATGTCTAAAACAACTGCGGCTGGTTTCGCCTTTTTATTTAATTTATCACTTGCTTTCTTTTTAACCATTGTTTCAGCAAGCTCTTCTTTTGCCTGATTATAAATTTGAATTTGCAACGCCTTGTTTTCCGCAGAGGATTGAAACCAATTAGTAGACATAACATTATGTTCTTGTGTGCTTCTTGCAAATTCAGCTTTACTAAAACCAATGCCAGCCAATGAACCAAATGCAAATGCAAATAAGATAGAGAGAATAATAACAATTTTTTTCATAATAATTTCCTTTCATATATATTAAATGTACTAGCTAAATAAAAATTAGGTAGTAAATATGAAAAATTGCTTTTCATGGTTGTTATTACCTAAAGACTAGAAAATATTCGCCTTTTATCAAAAATTTCATTTACCGTAATTTCAGAAATTTCTAAATTCACAAAAGAAAGTGATATGATATAAGGGATTGATAATTAAGTTTAAAGGGAGGCTATCGATGACTATTCATTTAGAAATCGTAACAAGAGAAAATTGGGAAGAAGCTTTAAAACTTGCAGTAGATAAAGAACAATTGAATTTTGTTCCTTCGGTTGCAGTATCCATTGCAAAAGTATATATAAAACCAGATGGCAAAAATGTTGAATATATTCCATTTGCAATTTATGATGATCAGAAAATGGTCGGATTTATTATGCATGCTTATGAAGAACATACAACAAATAGTTATTGGATAAATGGGTTTTTAATTGATAAACAGTTTCAGGGTAATGGTTATGGTAAATTAGCATTTACTAAAATGATAAAATGGATTGTAAATAAATTTCAGCAATGCAAAGAGATTCGCTTAACAGTTCATAAGGATAATAAATTAGCTATGAATTTGTATAAGCAATCGGGATTTACTCCGACTGGTGACTATTTTGGAGAAGAAGCAGTTTGGTATTACATTGTTCAGAGGTAATTGAATTTTACGTTTTATAATTTTGAATAATATGTGAACAATTTTTTATATGATAGGAATTAGTACCTATTTTCAAGAAATAGTAGGGTATGTCAAAAAGTAGGGGTTTTATACGCTATGGAGAAATGGGAACGAAGACTAATTAATACGAAACGAGGTATATTTGAAGTATTTTGTAAAGGTGAGGGAGAGCCTTTATGTGTCACACATAATTACTCTGAGTTTAATGATACTGGCGATTATTTTGCCAATTCATTTACTAATTTATTTAAAGTATTTTTAATAAATTTAAGAGAAACAGGTAATTCCGAAAAAGTACATTTTCCTTATGAATTAAGTATGTTAGAAACAATTTTTGATTTAGAAGAAATTAGGAAAACGTTAGGTTATTCAACTTGGAATTTTGCTGGACATTCTACCGGTGGCATGCTTGGAATCCTTTATGGGATCAATTTTTCAAATTCATTAAATCATAATATTATTGTTGGGGCAGCAGCAAGAGACTATGCAACATTTTCAAAAAACTGTATTTATAACCTGGCTCATTCGCAATTTAATAACATGCAAGAATTGATTGAAAGACTAAAAAGTAACGAATTGTCTAATGAAGAAAGAAAAGCTCTATCAATTGAGCGGACAAAGCTATCTTTACATAAGCCTGAACGATATCATCAATATTTTAATTTACCAATCTCTAAAAAAATGTCAGCAATTCGACTAAATTATTTCAATAGGGAATATCAAATTTACGATGTAACAAAAAAATTAGCATTAGTAAGCTGTCCAACTTTAATCATTTGTGGCAAACATGATGTACAATGTCCAATCGAATATTCAGTAGAAATGGCTGAAGGAATTGCAAATTCAAAATTAGTCATTTTAAATGAAAGTAATCATTATCCATTTTTAGAGGAGAAGGATCTATTTTTTAAGGAAGTAAAACAATTTACTAAAAAAACGCTTGTCTAAATCTGTTTTATGGAGTTGGCAAGTGTGTAAACAATCCGTAAATGGGGTATTGAGTACTAAATTATGTAAAAAAGTAAATTTATTTAATAATCAACCGAGGAACCTAAACCTGATTCCAAAACGATTCAAATGGATCGTTTTTTTTTTTTTTAGAATTGTTAAAAAATTGTTAATTCATGGTAAAATATTTTTAATATAAAATAGTCTTAAATATGTCTAAAAATATTAACTTTTAATTTAAGGAGAATACAAAATGAATTTGCCAGTCCTTTTCGTTATTATTGCGTTATTTCTATCATTAGTTTGTGGTGCTGGGTTTAGCCCATTGTTAATAACAAATGTTTTATTAGCCTTAATCGCAGGTATATTATATGAACGAAGAGAAGACAAACAAGTTAATGAATAATTTACAAAAGCTGGAGGACTAAAGTTGTTAACAATTTATTTAACAAGACATGGCGAAACGGTGTGGAATATCGAAAATCGATTACAAGGCTCAAAAGATTCCGAACTTACTGCTAGTGGGATTAGTGATGCAAAATTATTAAGTGAAAAATTAGCAAAAGTGAGTTTTAGTAAAATATATACTAGTTCGAGTAAACGTGCAGTAACAACTGCAAATATTTTAAAAAACAATCGCACCATTCCAATTATTGAAGAAGATGATTTAAAAGAGATTAATTTTGGTGATTGGGAAGGGAAAACGAAACAAGAAATTAATGAGGGCTTTGAAAATGAATTCGAATCGCTATGGAAAACACCTTTTGATAAAGACAAAGATTTGCAATTTAAAGTACTTTGCGATACAACGCATTTAGATCGTATTTAATATTTTTACTAATATATGATAGCCTACCTAAAAAAAATAGGTAGGCTATTTAAATGATTAAATTGATTGGAAAGATTTTTCATTTTTATTGTATTTGCTAACTTCTTGATCAATTACTTTAATTAATAGGATTGTAACTAATACAAAAACAACGTCTATAAAATAGATTAATAAGTTTAAATAAGTTTCCTGTAGCATAATGCCAAGCATTGCTCCCATCATACCACCCATAATTCCCGCAGTTATGCCTTCTAGTACAGCCATTAATGATAATGGTTTACCTGTTAAGTATCCTATTAATATGCCTGCAGTCATTGAAATAATTGTAGGAATGGTTAAATCTGTATTCCGAAAAATAATACCAAAGATTGTACCAATTGTGACACTTGTCATCATTGAATTCGTCATACTGATCATTTTTCCGGCAGTACAAGAAAGTTTTTCTTTTTTTCTATTTGCGATTAAGATGACATATGATGAAAGTAGTACAGTTAAGACAATGCTAGCCCATTCTAAGAACATTAAGTTAAACTCCTCCCTATGTAGGATTCTTAGTTGTTTGAGTTATAACGTTCAATTATATGTTGAAAAAGCTTAATTATATGAATGAGATTTCAATAATTTTATTTATTCTTTTACATTTATATCATAAATTTAATTAACCGTTTTAAGTAAAGTAAGGGTGAAGATTTTATTTAAAAAGGAGTGATGTTAATGAAGAAATTCTTTTACATATTCATAACTATGTTATTTATTTTACTAGTTTGTTCTGGCTGTGGAAAAAAGGCTGAAATTAAATCGAGCCCTTTTTTAGATCATATTCAATTATCAATTAACGAAAAAAAATTAACAAATAAAAAACATACACATGTGTATCAAGTTAATTTAGTAGATTCAGATGGTAAAGAAGTAGATGTAGATTCGATTAATTTTAAAATGGAAATGAAAAGTATGAATCATCATGTTGAAGCGAGTATGAAGAATATAACTACAGGTATATATGAAGTGAGCTTGGAATTGCCAATGGAAGGAACTTGGAGTAAACAAATTACTTTAAAAAAGGGTAAAAATGAACGTAAAGTATCAATTAAATAAAAAAGAATAAGAAAAAGAAAGATAGTAAATTTAGTATCCTAGACTATTTTTACTATCTTTTTTTATGAAATACAATTGTTTGTCCATTTAAGCTAGATTGATTTACCAGCTTCTTTTATTAAATAATTAATCTACAACAATATAACCAATCATTGGTGCCCCATCATGAGAATGAGTATCACAAATTAATCGGTATGTACCTTCTTTTTTAAAGAATAAAGGTACTTCAGTCGTTTTACCTTTGACAACTACACCCGTGATATTTGTTCCTTCGATATGGAAACTATGTTCTTTACCGTTTATTCCATGAATTTTTAAATTTACTTTTTGGTTTTTTTCAACAACGATCGTACCTGGATCCCATCTATAAGCTTCAATTTCCGTTCCATCATCTAGCTTTGTACTGAATTCGGCTGTAATCATATCAATGTCTACTGTTTTTACTTGCTGCTGCTCTACTGCAGTCTGAACTGAATTTGGTGTTAAGTAATACCAACCACTTAATCCAATCACTACAAGGAGAAAGCAAATTAATAACCATTTTTTCTTAATAAAAATAAAGTGCATAAGACACCTCCAAAATTAATTTCATATTATAAAATATGCTTATCCTATTCATAACTTGTCTACTAATTCTACTTTCATAAGTTACATAATTATTTCTTGTATTCATAATGTATAGAAGGGAATAATTACTAAATTTGGATTATTCAAGACTAGTAATCTACTATATAATGGAAATGTAGTCATTTTTTTGGAGGTGATTTGATGTTTAAAAAAGTACTAGCTAGACTAGGAATTGGAGCAGCTACGGTTAATACAATTATTCATACAAAAGATTTATATCCAGGGAAAAATGTTGAAGGTGTAGTTGAAATTAAAGGTGGTTCAGTTGCACAAGAAATTAATCATATTGGGCTTAAGTTAAAATCTTATGCTAAAAAGAAAAGTGGAGACGATGAGGTAAACGTAAAAATTCAATTACATGAAGAACGTGTATCCGGAAAAATGAAAATTGAAGCGAATGAAGAAAAAGTAATTCCTTTTTCGTTCCAATTGCCATTTTACACACCGATTACAATTAGGCATGGCCAAGTTTGGATTGAGACTGATTTAGATATCGATTTAAGTATAGACCCAACAGATACTGATTTCTTAATGGTTCATGCACATGAAGAATTAGCAAATTTTGTAGAAGCATTTAAAATACTGGGCTTCCGTTTACGTCAGGTCGAGGTGGAGGCTCAAAATGGTCGATTCTATCAAGAGTGGGAGTTTGTTCCAAGCTCTAAAAGAGAATGGCGATTTGATGAAATCGAATGTATGATCGAACCGGATAAAGATGGATTGTTTATGATGGTAGCAGTAGATAAAGCTGGTTCACATCGTGGTTTAACGGGTTTACTACAGGAATCATTAGGGTTAGATGAAAAGAAAACATCACTTAACTTTAAAAATGAGCAACTTAAAGATGCTCAATCAATTGCAAATTCGCTTAGGGCGTTTTTACAACAATATAATTGAAAAAAAGTATGCGAGAGTTTTTGTCTCTTGTTTAATGTTTACACTATCTGAAATTCTCATTCTTTAGACTGAATTTAAATGGAATTTATAATAAAAACTATCCGTATAAGAATTTATCGAATACAATAGTATTTATTAGAAAAAATTAACATTTTTATGTTGAAAAGGAGATTTTATGAAGTCTAACGTTAAAAATATGAAATGGATTTCAGGTGGTTTTGAAGCATTACTCGGGATACCTGTTTTAGGTGGTTCAATCGTTATTGGTTTTGGTTATACGCCATTATTTATAGCATTAATCCTCCACATTATTACACTCGTTTTAGCGAAAAAGGCTGGTGTCTCTGCACTTGGAAATATTTTTGGAATTGTAACTTCTTGTCTTGCATGGATTCCAATATTAGGTATGATTATGCATATTCTATCAGCCATTTTTATCTTAATTGGTGCAGCGACTCAACGTTCAAAATAGAAGGATTTAAGATATAATTGGCATGTTTGTTTTGAAGAACAAGACTAACATTAGGTTAGTCTTTCATTATTTTTATGAAAGAGTGGTAAAGTTGGTCTTTTTCTTAATCAGTGGTTTTTTCATACTTCTTATACTAGGAATTGTTTTAATTATAAAGGGTTTTTTAGTAAAAGGACTAATATTGATTAGTGCAAGTATCGTTTTTGGAATTATAATGATTATTTACTATGAACGGAGAAGACAGAATAGGGGATTCGATTGGTGTGATTGCGGTGATTTTGGTATTATACCAGATTGTGACATCCCTGATTGTCATCAACACATGCCTGATTGTCATCAACACATGCCTGATTGTCATCATCACATACCAGATTGCACACCGGATTGTGATTGTAGCCCAGATTGTCCAAGCTAATGGGGGGATTATTTTTGATTTTAAATTGGATTCCATGTCATCGTAAGCAAGAAAGGTCATTTCATTTCGGCTCTTTTACTTTTCCACTTTGTGCAAGGTGTACTGCCATACTTGTGGGTTATTTGTTTCTTCCATTTCTCTTTATGATCTCAACATTTCTATTTTGGTGGTACATTCCTATTTTAATGACTCCATTATTAATTGATGGGTATACACAGAAATGGAAATGGAGAGAAAGTAATAATTTATTACGTTTTTTAACAGGATTCTTATTTGGAATTGCTCAGACAATCTTGATTATTAGGTCTGTTTTATTTTTGATGAAAATTCTTATGTAACTTCTATCTCACGCTAATATGAATTTTTTCCTACCTGATTGGTTAAAGTAACATTTAGATTCTTTACTAAGGAGGATTAAAAAAATGGAAGATACACATGAATTTGTCGAAAAATTACATGAAAAACAAAGAAAAGACCAAAAAAATAAAGAACACCAAGGTAATGGAACACCAAATGAAAAATTACCTACTAAGCAACACGGAACAAATAAATAATGAATGTTTTACTAGCCGTGGCAATTGTCATGGCTAGTTTTAATTTGATAAAAGAAAGGAAGACATAAATGTCTTCCTGCTCCTTAATTATCCTTTTTTACCATCTATGTGCCTTAGCATTGGTTCTTAAAATGATCGTGTTCTGAGACTCCATAGTATGTCCATTGACTTGTGATTTAGCATGTTTAGGTCTAGTCCAATTGTGGTAAAATTTCTGAGAATGAGGATCTAAATGATTTTTTAATGTCATGTTTGATTCACCTCTAAGATAATTTAGGATTTCATTGATATTCAACTGAATATCGTTGTTAGTATTTGAAAATTAGTTGAAAAAGATACTATTTTAAAACACTAAAATTAATTTGATCTAATTTAACATGAGATTTTGGTTTATACGAATATAAATTAACTAAGTATTTTTCGGTGATAATAGAATTTCAAACAAGTAAATTGTTCAATCTAAAAATTAATGGTGTTATTAATGAGCGTTTTAATTGATAATCCATCGTATCGTTTATTATTATTTTAAGTAGTTATCGTTTTAGTAGCTGAAATATGATGGCAATTTTCAATAAGAAAAAACACTAATGTATTAACAAAAAAATGATGTATTTTAAAAAGAGGAGAAATATTTAGCTTAACTTTTTTCAATTTATTCAAAGGGGAAACCGTGATGGATATTCAAAATGAGGTCTTACAATTTAAAATGGATATAGGTGTTAAAAAACCTGATAGTATTAAAAATAAAGAAGTTAAATGCCCATTCTGTGATCGTGAAAACTTAACGGATATTATCGATACATCTGGCTCAATCATTTATTTGAAAAATAAATTTCCAACATTAGAAGATACTTTTCAAACTGTTATTATTGAAAGCGATGATTGTGAAGGAGATCCTTCAAAATATTCTTTAACACACTTGACGGAATTATTAGCCTTTGCAATTAATAAATGGGATGAAATGGAATCGACAGGAGAATACAAATCTGTTATTTTATATAAAAATCATGGCCCATTATCCGGGGGAACATTAAGTCATCCGCATATGCAAATTGTTGGATTAAAAAATGTTGATTACAACAAAAAGGTAACAGATGTGTATTTCGAGGGGATAACCATTTCGGGGAATAATGGATATGAATTAAACATTTCTACTCATCCAATTATGGGATTTAGAGAATTCAATATTCTAATCGATGATCAGAAATTTATTCCACAAATGGCTGTATATCTACAAACGGTTACACATTACTTACTTAACCATTTTTATAAAGGACTTCAAAGTTATAATTTATTCTTTTATAAATGGAAGGGGAAAATTATTTGTAAAATTATTCCTAGATTTGTTGTCTCGCCATTATTTATCGGTTATTCAATTTCTCAAGTATCAAATCAATTAGAAGTACATAAAGATCAAATACTTAGTCTTTATCAAAAAGAATTAGAGGCAATTTCTTCAATATAAAAAAGAGCTTACGTGTTGTAAGCTCTTTTTTATATTGCCTAGAGGGCTTGAGTAAAACCCCAAATAATCAATAAACAATGGGACATTATAAAAAGTAGATGAAATTATTTCGGAGTACCTGTAATCTAATGCAAAGTTTCTAAAATGTGTTTATTTAATTAATAATTCGTTTTTTAATTCTCTAATTTGTTCAATATGACGTTTTTCATGTACACCAATAAAAGGAATCCATTGTTTTAAATTGATTTGTCCAAATATCGGATGTGGCATGCCTTTATCATCCAATTTATGACCTTTTGTTAATTCAACAAATTCATGTAATGACTTTCTAGATTGATTCAATTTTCTCGTCATTTCCATTTTAGTAATAAATTGATCAGTTGGTTCAAAATGAGGTGGGGAGATTACTTTTTGAGTACGATTAGATGCTAGATGAATTGGTTTATCCGGTATCACTTCAATAGGTTCTTCATTAAATTTACGTGTCATTAGCTTAACTAATTTGGATTCCATTAAGTATAAATGTTCAAGAACTTGCATAATGGACCATTTTTCAGTATTTACCTTCTTATTTAATTGCTCATCTGTTAAATGATCAATAACTTCCATAAGTTCTTCACGAATTTGGATATTCTCTTTCAAAAGATATTCCCCATTTCTAATTTAATTGTAAACCAAACTCTTTTACCGACTCTATGAATCTAAAAATTGAGTACAACATATTTAGATAAATATTATGAGTAATCATAAGAAATACTATAAAAAACAAATAAAAATTCCTATTTTTAGTTTAATGTACGATGAAAATTTTTACAAATTTGAACGGGATTGAATGGTTTTGAATGATTGAGAATGTTATTGAATGTTTTTGGAAGAAAATGATTGATTTTTTATTTTTTGTGTCTTATACTTGGTTTTATGAAAGGATGAATTCTATGTTAACTCCGGAAAGACAACAATTCATTATCGAGATGATAAAAAGAATGGGTATTGTGAAATTAAGGGATATCGTTGAGGCTACAAATACTTCTGAGTCGACAATACGTCGTGATTTAGTTGAGCTTGAGTCTCTTAATCTCTTAAAAAGAGTTCATGGTGGAGCAGCTTCAATCAATAGTAAAGCCACTGAATTAAGTATGACTGAAAAAACATCCAAAAACGTTCAAAGTAAAAAGTTAATCGCCGGGCTTGCAGTAACTCAAATTAATGAGGGCGATTGTATATATTTAGATGCTGGTAGTACTACATTTGAAATGATTCCTTTATTAAAGGGGTTAGATGTAACAGTCGTTACGAATGGATTAATGCATGTTGAAGCTCTTTTCGAAAATGAAGTGTCTGCATATCTTATAGGTGGAAAAATGAAAGGGCATACAAAAGCGTTGATTGGGAGTATGGCTTCTGAAAGTCTAAAGAATTATCGGTTTGATAAATGTTTTATTGGGGCGAACGGTATCCATCCCGAGTTTGGCTACACTACTCCAGATCCTGAAGAGGCGTTTGTAAAGAAAACAGCAATCTCTATTTCAGAGAAAGTATTTATAATAGCTGATTACAGTAAATTTGGCGAAACAAGTTTTGCGAAGATTGGTGAAATTGAAGAAGCAATTATTTTAACGGACGAAATAGATGATGCTCTAGCCAAACAATTAGAGGAAAAAACATCTTTGATAAAGGTAGTGAAATCATGATTTATACAGTAACACTTAATCCTTCAATTGATTACATCGTTGAAGTAGAGGATCTAGGGTTAGGAAAAATTAATCGAATGAAAAGGGAAAATAAATTTCCTGGTGGTAAAGGAATTAATGTTTCTAGAGTTTTGAAAAGATTAGATGTCGAAAGCATAGCACTTGGTTTCGTTGGAGGATTTACAGGAGATTTTATTAAAAATGTCTTGGAAAATGAAAGCGTTACATCTGACTTTGTTCAAGTAGAAGGCGATTCTAGAATTAACATAAAATTAAAATCTCAACTAGAAACGGAAATTAACGGTCAAGGCCCTGCAATTTCCGAAGAAAAACTAGATCAATTTTTTTATAAACTAAAACAAATTAAAAAAGGTGATTATGTTGTATTAGCTGGTAATATCCCTAATACATTACCGTCTGATTTATATGAACAATTGACTTTGTGGGGACAAGAAAATGGAATTCATATCATTGTAGATGCAAGTGGAAAAGTACTTTTAGATGTGGTTAAACATCGTCCATTTTTTATCAAGCCAAATCATCATGAATTAGGTGATTTATTTGATGTCAAAATTACTTCAATTGAACAAGCAATCCCGTTCGGTAAAAAATTAGTTGATATGGGTGCTCAAAATGTAGGGATTTCGTTTGCAGGTGATGGAGCGATTCTTATTACTGAGTCTTCTGTTTATGTATCAAATGTTCCAAAGGGAGAAGTAATTAATTCAGTCGGTGCAGGTGATTCACTTGTGGCTGGTTTTGTTGGTACTTATGTAAAAACAAATAATATTGAAACTGCATTTAAAGTAGGTGTAGCATCAGGTAGTGCTACCGCTTTTTCAGAGGATTTAACAAAAAGAGATAAAATTGAAGAATTACTTAATCAAGTAAAGATTGAAAAAGATTAGGGGGGGCGAAATATGAGAATCACAGAATTATTAAAAATAGATACAGTTCTCATTGATTTGAATTCATCATCAAAAATGTCAGTAATTGATGAATTAATACAGGTATTAGATCAAGCCGGGAAATTAAACGATCAACAACAGTTTAAAGAAGCGATTTTAACACGTGAAGGTCAAAGTACAACAGGAATTGGAGAAGGTATTGCAATTCCACATGCTAAAACAGCGGCGGTTAAGACTCCTGCAATTGCATTTGGTCGATCAAAAGATGGGATTGATTATGAATCACTTGATGGTCAACCGGCTCATTTATTTTTTATGATTGCAGCTAGTGAAGGTGCAAATAATGCGCATTTAGAAACTTTATCTAGATTATCTTCACTATTAATGGATGAAGAATTTCGCGGATCTTTACTAAGTGCAAATGATGCAAATGAAATTATTCAGTTAATCGATCAAAAAGAAAAATCGTTAAATGATGAAAAAGAAGAAACAGTTATAGAAGATTCTTCACGTCCATTAGTACTTGCAGTTACTGCATGTCCAACAGGTATTGCTCACACTTATATGGCGGCAGATGCATTAAAGGCAAAAGCAAAAGAATTAAATATTGATTTTAAAGTTGAAACGAATGGATCAACAGGGATAAAAAATGAATTAACAAAAGACGAGATTAATAGAGCAGCAGCTATTATCGTAGCAGCGGATAAACAAGTTGAAGTAAATCGCTTTGATGGAAAGCATGTCATCCAAGTCCCTGTAGCAGATGGGATTCGCAAGTCAAAGGAATTACTTGAAAGAGCTGTTAAACAAGATGCACCAATTTTTCATGCTAATCATAATGGTGGTGGAAGTTCTTCAACTAATCAAGGATCAGGAATTTACAAGCACTTAATGAATGGTGTAAGTAATATGTTACCTTTTGTAGTTGGTGGAGGAATTCTAATAGCGTTAGCATTTGCTTTTGGAGGAATTCATACAAAAGGTCCTGTTGCTGAATTGTTAATGAAAATTGGAGGAACTGGTGCTTTTAGTTATTTAGTTCCAATATTAGCTGGTTTTATTGCAAGTTCGATTGCCGATCGACCTGGATTTGTACCAGGGGTAGTTGGTGGATTTTTAGCTTCAAGTGCTGGCGCGGGATTCTTAGGTGGTTTAATTGCAGGTTTCTTAGCTGGTTATGTTGTACTTGGACTAAAGAAGGTATTTTCTAAGTTACCAAAATCATTAGAAGGTATTAAGCCGGTTCTATTATATCCAGTATTTGGATTATTAATTACTGGTGTTTTAATGGAATTAGTCGTAAATCCTCCTGTAACTTATTTAAATTCAGCTTTAACTCATTGGTTAAGTAGTTTAAATGGTGGAAACGCTGTATTGTTAGGATTAATTCTTGGTGGAATGATGGCAGTCGATATGGGTGGACCTATAAATAAAGCTGCATTCACATTTGGTATAGCTGCAATTGCAGCAAATAATTTTGCACCACATGCTGCTGTAATGGCAGGTGGTATGGTACCTCCATTAGGTATTGCTTTAGCTACTACTCTTTTCAAATCGAAGTTTACTGAAATGGAACGTAAATCAGGTATTACAAACTATATTATGGGGATTTCTTTTATAACAGAAGGAGCGATACCATTCGCTGCGGCAGACCCAGTAAGGGTAATTGTCAGTTCTGTTGTAGGTTCTTCAATCGCAGGTGGACTTGCAATGGCATTTGGTATTACATTACCTGCCCCACATGGTGGAGCATTTGTGATTCCGTTAGTAAATAAACCAGTATTGTATTTACTAGCAATATTAATTGGCTCAGTCATCACAGCGATCATGCTTGGAATTTGGAAAAAAAGAGTAAATGAATAATTAAGTACAATAAAAAGGCGACCTTAAAGTCATTATTTTGACTTATAGGATCGCCTTTTTTTATTAAAATGTAAACATTTTTACAAATACTGGGATTTACAAGTGAATAATAACCTTAATTTAACGCAAAATAAATCTAATTTATTGTATGAGTTTGGAAATTAGGTGAAATGCATAATGCGTTCTAATAAACATAACCAAAATAATAGAGGTTCAATCATCGAAATTAGTGGAAATTTGGATCAGAATGTAGAAAATGTGAAAAAATCATTAATAAATACAAGTGATTTAACAATCAGACATTTAATGTTTCATCATAAAAAGATTGTAGTTGTCTATATTAGTACAATTGTAGGTAGGGAAGCTCTTGAAGTCCAAATTATTCAACAAATTATTAATAATCCAAAGGATACGATTCCGAATACAGTAGCAATTAATGATGTTAAAAGTTCGGATTCATTTGATGAATGTATTCTCAGTATTGTAAAAGGAAACACGCTCATTTTCACAGAATTTGAAAAAAATGTAGTAATTTTAGAAACTACTTCCTATCAAAACAGATCTATTCAAGAGCCTAGTAGTGAGCAAACGATTAGGGGCTCCCATGACGGATTAGTAGAATGTATACTGACAAATATCAATCAAATAAGACGAAGAATTAGTAATCCTAATCTTGTTGTAAAAACTTTATCATTAGGGGTAGAATCTGACACGCGAATAGCAGTTATATATATTGATACGATTGCAAATGAGGAGTTAGTTAAGGAAGTCCATAGAAGACTTTCATATATTAATGTTGATTATGTCCATTCACCAGGTAATCTTGAGGAATTCATAGAAGATGACCCTTATTCACCTTTTCCGCAATTATTAACAACTGAGCGATCTGACCGAATAGCTGGAAACTTAATGGAAGGAAGGGTTGCTATTTTAACAGATGGTAGCCCTTCAGCACTTGTTTTACCAATTACTTTTTTCACGTTTTATCAATCACCAGATGACTATAATAGCCGATGGATGGTCGCTTCATTTGCACGTATTTTAAGATTGGTTAGTTTTTTAATTTCTATATCATTGCCTGCTTTATATATTGCATTAGTTTCTTTTCACTTTGAAATTATTCCAATAGATCTAGTATTTAATGTAAAAAGTTCATTAGAAAACGTTCCATACCCACCGTTAATTGAAGCTCTAGGAATGCAAATAACGTTAGAACTGCTTAGAGAATCAGCAATACGGTTACCTAATCCAATTGCCCAAACAATAGGTGTTGTAGGAGGTTTAGTTATTGGAACTGCTGTTGTACAGGCAAATTTAGTTTCAAATACGATGATTGTCGTTATTTCACTTACTGCAATTGCATCATTTGTTGTACCGGACAATGAAATGGGAACCTCTGTCCGATTGCTTGGATTTCCACTAATGTTTGCAGCATCGTTAATCGGATTAATAGGAATTGTTTTTGGACTCAGTTTTATCCTAATCCATCTATGTAAACTTGAATCGTTTGGGTCACCATATTTTGCGCCATTTGCTCCATTTAGAAAATCAGACCTAAAAGATACAGTTGTTCGTGCGCCATCATGGAAAATGAAAAAACGACCGTTTGCACCTTTACCAAAGAATTTTAAACGAGAAAATAATTCTAGAGGATGGAAAAATGATGAAAAATGAAAAGATGCTTTCAATAACGCAATTCACATTCGTCATCATTCAAGCTCAAATTGGCGTAGGATTACTTTCACTACCATATGTAGTCCATAAACATGCAGGTCATGATGGGTGGATTTCTACATTAGTTGCTGGGGTTGGGGTGTTTGTACTATTACTAATAATGTGGTTACTTGGTAGTCGATTTCCAAAAGAAACGATCTATGAATATGCATCGAAAATAGTCGGTAAATATATTGGGACTGTAATTTCGTATCTTTATATCGTATTTTTCTTTATTGTTGCGATTTATTGTGTGATTATCACCATTTCTGTACTTAAAAAATGGATTCTTACATTTACTCCACCTTTTGTATTAATCCTATTTATAGTTAGTACAGGGATTTATTTAGGAAAAGAAAATATGAAAGTAATCGCACGATTTTTTACTTTCGTTTGTATTTTAATTTTATTTTTAATTTTCTTTGAATTTTGTTCATACAATAATGTAAATTACCGCTATTTATTTCCAATTGGACAGGCGGGTGTTAAAAATATCCTTCTTGGAGCACATGATGCGCTAATCTCCATGATGGGATTTGAATTTATTTTAGTATTATTTCCGTATGTAAAAGGAAAGCCAAATAAAATATTAAAAGCTGGAACGATCGCAATTAGTTTTGTTAGCCTTTTATATACATTTTTTTTAATTACAAGTTATATGAGTTTTAGCAAAGCAGAAATTGAAATCATACCTGAGCCAATCTTATATTTACTAAAATCATTATCATATGAAGTGATTGAAAGATTAGACCTTGTCTTTCTATCTATTTGGGTTGTACCAATCTTAACTTCATTTGTGACCTACTTATATTTAACTAGTTTCGGAATCAGCAAACTCTTAAAGTTTAAAAGCCATAGTAAAACAACTATTTTTATAGGAATTGTCATGGCGATTATCTGTACTTTTTTACCAAATAGTGAAGAATTTGTAATGAAGTTTGGGACAATTCTTTCTTTTACAAGTTATGTTTTTATCTTTGTATTACCTTTAATTTTATTAATTGTTTCGCTTATTAGAAAAAAGAAAGAACGCGGTAATTCATATGAAATATAAAATGGTATTGATCTCTTTAATTTGTATTTTGCCTTTAACTAGTTGTTGGGATCAAAGATTACTAAAGGAGTCTAGGCTAGTTTATAGTGCAGGATTTGACTTAGCAGAGGATAATAATATGCTAGTGACTGCAGTCATTAAAACAAATAGCCAAGGTGGAAGTGATCCTTCACAAGTTAAAACAACAAATGTCATTATTACTACTACTGGAAAAACAACAAGTGCTTCAAGAATAAAAATTACTCGAAAAGTAGCGGGAGATTATGCTACAAATAAAACAAGGGTTTTATTACTTGGAGATGAATTGTCTAAACAGGATATTTATCCTATATTCGATGTTATATATAGAGACCCAAGAAGTTCATTAGGGGCAAAAGTTATTATTACTAAGGGCCGAGCGGTAGATGTTTTAAAATTAAGTAAAGTAGAGGAAACCCTCGTAAGTGAAGAAATTTTGGATCTAATAACTAACGGAGAAAGCCATACGATGATTCCTATTGGAAATGTCCAAACGATTTGTACAATTATGTTCGACCCAGGTGAAGATATTTTTTTACCGCTAATTGAAAAAGATGATGATAAATTGATTGATATTTCTGGGGTAGCATTATTTAACGATCAGAAATATACAGGGTATAATCTTTTAGGTGATGAACCTACTATGTTACTTTTATTTAAAGATCAAATGAAGAAGTACGCAAGATTTAATTTAGAAGTTATTCCGAAAGAAAAAGATATTAGGGAACGGTATATAACGATTCAAGTGAAAAAAAACAAGCCAAAAATGAAAATTAAAGTTTCAAAAGACAATAAAATAACCGTAAATTTAAATCTAAAACTGGACGTCGATACACTTGAGTACGCACATGATGAATTAGATTCCATAAAAGAAATTGATATGTTAAATAAAAAAATTTCAAAGCAATTAACATTAAAAGCTGAAAAAATCATTAAAACAGTTCAAGAATCAAATTGTGATGCTTTAGGAATTGGCAGACAGTTAATTTCATTTCATCCAGACGTGTGGAAAAAACTGGATTGGAATAAAGACTATGCTAAAATTACAATTAAACCAAAAGTTGAAGTGAAAATTGTCGGAACAGGTATCTTAAAATAATAAAAACCATCCATATAGGATGGTTTTTTTATTTAGATTACAAAATAATAAACGCAGAGAAAATGACATAGTGTTCCTAGCATAATAAAAATATGAAAAATCTCATGGAATCCCCAATTTTTAAAAGATAAAAATTTAGGCTTAATGCCATAAATCACGCCACCAACCGTGTAGAAAATTCCACCTAAGATTAGCGCGAACATTCCTTTCATACTAATCGCATCAGATAAAGGTGCCGAGGCAAGTATTATCACCCATCCTAAAGCTATATAAAGGGCTGTTGATAACCATCTTGGACAACTAAACCAAATCAACTTGAATAAAACACCACAAAATGCAATGAAAGATACAATCGAAAAGATGATCCATCCCAATGTACCTTTTAGACTAATGATACAAAAAGGAGTATATGTACCTGCAATTAAGACAAATATCATTGAATGGTCCATCCGTCTTAAAAAAGCGATAATTTTATCGCTAGCTTTTGCCATATGATAGGTCGTTGAAGCCAAATAGAGAAGAATCATACTTACACCGAATGCAATAACCGCAGATGTTTGTAATACACTTCCACCAGAAAAAGTTGACTTTAAAACCATCGCAAGTAACCCAAATAGTGACAATACAGCACCGACTAAATGTGTCATGGAATTAATAGGTTCACGCATAAAGTTCCCCATGTTTATCTCCTCCAACTATGTTATGTAGTTTTGATAACTACATATAAAGTTATCATTAACGACTTTATCTAGTCAAGTGTTTTAAGAACAATTTTTTTATGATAAAATTAACTCGTAAATTACATAAGAAGAGGACTTAAATATGAAAAAGATTAATGAATTAATTGAACAAATAGATTTAGATAAAAAAATCTTATTAGATGATATCCCTAATCTTGATCTTTATATGGATCAAGTCATCCAACTTTTTGATAATAAATTTGCAAAACCGAATTCTAATGAAAAAGTAATGACGAAAACAATGATAAATAATTACGCTAAAGCTAAATTGCTTTTCCCAATAAAAAATAAGAAATACACAAAGAATCATATTATTTTAATCAGTTTAATTTATCATTTAAAAGGTGCACTATCGATAAATGATATAAAAGAAACTTTAAATGGATTAAATCAAAGAATCCTTGAAAACAATGAAATAAATATTGATGAAATTTATTCAAGTTTTTTAGATTTAAATGAACTAAACCTCGAAAAGTTTAAAACAGAACTTCAACAATCTAGTGAAAGTGTAAACAAAGAAATTGAACAAATTGATAATGAAAGTAAAGAATATATTGAACAATTGCTCTTAATTACTTCTTTCGTTAATATGAGTAATTTATATAAGAATGCAGCTGAAAAATTAGTATTGGGTATGATTGAGAAGCAAAAATAAAATTCATTTTAGGACCTTTGTAGAAGGGTAAGGGGCTGATTCATTTGGTAGGTCAAATGTGATAATGAGGCCCCGATGTTTAATTGAATGTACGAGGCATTTAGGTATTATAGATGGATTCGATCTCTTCTTTGCAGGCAATTAGCTGATAAATATCATTTTTTTATCCATTCTAGAAAGGTTTAGAGTATATTTGCTAGTTTTTCGCTTGAAATTACACGGTAGTGCAAAAACTTTTGGTTTAAATACCTTAACTGGTATGGGTAATTATTTAGTTTATTTGCTATTCTTTTGAAATTAATAGTAGTTTTGCTAATTTTATTTGCTATTCTCTAATTTTTTATTGCAGTTTATCCGTTTTTAATTGCATTACACTTTTATTTGCACAGATTGACTCCTCATTTGTAGTTCACCAGGTCATATCGCAGTTCTCCAGCATCTATTTGCAGTTCCCAAGACATTATTTACAGAGTTCTCCAAAACCTTATCTGAAGTTCACTCTAAAATATTTTTCATATTCTTGCTCTTTCATTCTAAAAACAGTCCATTTTCCTTAATTAAGTCTATAATAAAATTTAAAAAAGATCATGAAGAGCAAAGGGTGATTTTAATTGCATTCAACTGAAAAATTATATTGGACTTTAATCGAATATAAACAATGGAAGATTCATATTGCTGCAACTACAAAAGGGCTATGTTTCGTAGGCTCACATTGTGAAACGATTAAAGAATTAATTTTATTTAAGGATAAATACTTTCCTAGAATTGAAATGATAGAAGATGAAACAATATTAGAAGCTTATAAAAAAGAGATAATTGAATTTTTAGAGGGCGAGCGGACTAATTTTAACTGTAGACTTGATTTTCATGGTACTGCTTTTCAAAATTCAGTTTGGAATGCGCTATGCTCGATCGATTATGGAGAAACGAAAACTTATTCCGACATTGCGCGTTACTTAAATAAGCCAAAATCTGTTCGAGCAGTCGGCAGAGCAATTGGTGCAAATCCATTATTAATTATAATTCCTTGTCACCGTGTAATTGGAAAGGATGGATCATTGACTGGTTACCGTGGTGGTTTAGAAATGAAGAAAAGCCTATTAAAAATTGAAACTAGAAATTAAAGATGAAGAAATTAATTAGGAGGTGCTTGGATGAAAAGTGAAATATTTTATAAAAATCCAAAAACCATTCTAAATAAAGGTACCGGTTTTCTATCAGGATATACTCACTCTTTAAATCCTTATACTGGTTGCTCATTTGCATGTTCATATTGCTATGTAAGACAAATGCCTGTTTCACTTTTCCGAAAAAAAGAATGGGGTAGTTGGGTTGATATTAAACAGAGTGCCACTACTATTTTAGAGAAAGAATTGAAAAAAGCAAAAAGCAAAGATAAAGTAACCATTTTTATGTCATCTAGCACAGATCCATATCAACCGATTGAATTTAAAGAAAGATTAACTAGAAGTCTATTAGAAGTCATGCTGCAAAATCAACCAGATTTTTTATTCGTTCAAACTCGGAGTCCACTAGTAAAAAGAGATATCGATCTTTTAAAGCAATTTAAAGAGAAAGTACGTGTAAGTATGACAATTGAAACTGACTTGGATGAAATAAGAAAGTCTTTCTCACCATCTGCACCTTCTATTAATGCCCGACTTAAAACGGTCGAAGAACTTGTAAAAGCTGGAATTCCAACCCAAGCTACAATCGCTCCTATTTTACCTAGTAGCGAGGATTTCCCAAAAAAGTTATCTGAAATTGTTCATAGGATTTGTATCGATGATTTTTTCATGGGTGACGGAAGCGGAGGGAAACGAACAGGTCGTCTTGGGATTGAAAAAAAATATACTGAGCTTAATCTAGAAGATTGGTATGGTCCAGATGCCTATCAAATAGTTTATCAGCGGTTTAAAAAATATATTTCTGAGGATCAGCTTTTTATTAGTCAAAAAGGTTTCGAACCATAAACCCAAAATAAAAAAAACAATTCATAAAAAATGATAGAAAATTATGGTATTTTTATAGTAGAACGTTTTTTATGAATGGAGAGATAGAAGATGGCAGAAGTAAAAATAATGAAAAGTAGTTCAGATATTTTGAAAACGTTTCAAACAGTAAGTCAATTACGTCCACATTTAAGAGAAGATGAATTTGTTAACACGATTAACAGATTAATCAACACAAATAATTATCAGCTTGTGGCTGTGATCGAAATTGATGAAGTAACAGCTGTTGCTGGATATCGTATAACAGAATCATTAGCATGGGGAAAATATTTTTACGTTGACGATTTAATCACTAGTGAAAATCATCGTAAAAAGGGCTATGCACAACTTTTGTGGAACTGGTTAATGAATGAAGCAAAACAAAATAAGTGTGTACAATTTCATTTAGATTCAGGGGTACAACGTTTCGATGCGCATAGGTTTTATCTTAAGAATAGTTTAAATATTACTTGTCATCATTTTCAATTGAATTTTTATATAAATCAGTGTGAACGTAAACTGCTACAAAAATAGTTAGATAATGTATACCCATACATTGAGGCTGTGAAAACAGCCTTTTTTTTGTTAGTAAGTAAAAATAACTTTACGGACAAAATCTTTTGTTTGATTTTAGAAATTAGATGAAAGGAATGATATACTATTTTCAAATAGATACAGGAGGCTTTATGTTTTATGAAAGAAAAGAATTCAAAGCGGCTAGCCAATATTTCACTCATAGTGGCAACTTGTGGTTTCGCTGCAACAATGCCGTTTCAATCTAAATTATTTCAAATCCTTTCTGGTGGATTTGAGGCTGCGCTAGTTGGTGGTCTTGCGGATTGGTTTGCAGTAACTGCAATGTTTCGTCATCCTCTAGGTATACCGATTCCACATACAGCCTTATTGCCTAAAAATAGAAAAAAGATTACAGAGGGGATTTTAAGCACACTTAATAATCAATGGCTAAGTAAGGAAAGTTTAATTGAAAAGGTAGAAGAACGTGATTGGATTAATCAAGGTATGAATGCTTTTGAAAAGATGCTTGAAAATGATGAATCAAGAAATAAAATGGTTCATTCAATCAAGGAGTTTGGTGCATCTATTCAGGATGATACAATCAAAAAATTTTTATTAAATACATTTAAACCGACAATTGATTCCATATCATCTCAGAACTTATTAAGTAAAGCAGTTGATACGGTTATTGAAAAAGAATGGGATGCAAAGACATATGAATTTTTAATTAATAAAATTGAAGAAACAGTTAGCCTACCACATATTAAGGAATTAATCGGCAAAGAAGTTATACAGTTTATCGAGCGAAAGTTTTTTATGATTAAAGCTTTTCTACCAATGATTGGAGAAGAGAAAATAACAGAATTTATACATAGCGGATTAGTCGATTTATTAACGGAATTAAAACACCCTAATAGTAATAGAAGGAATTTCATTTTATCGTTTATTCGAATGGAAGCTGAAAAAAATAAATCAAATGAGAACATTATACGCCAATTAGATGAATGGAAAAATAAAGGCTATAAATATCTTGTAGACCAAGCAATTAAATTGTTTAGAAATAAAATGAATGATGAAGAATTTATTTTAAATACTATCGAAAAAATGATCAGCTTTATTAAAAATTCGAATTGGATTGAGAATATTGAGCAAAGTTTTAAGAAACTATTAACTAATACAATTGAAAAATATCATCACAAAATTAGTGATTTAGTAAGATACAATATTGAAAAATTATCTACTGAAGAAATAACTGATTTATTGGAAAACAAAATTGGTAAGGATATTACTTGGATTCGTGTAAATGGAACTGTTTGTGGATTTATAATTGGTTTAGTATTAACAAGCCTAAGATTGATTTTCACATAATTTTTCCTAAAACCTTAATTAACGTAAAAAGTTAATTAAGGTTTTTTCACTTTAAGAAAGTAAATTGGCAGCAGAGAAGAAAAATCGACGTAGTTGCCAATTTTAGGAATTAAGTTTAAGGTGCAACTGCTCCTCAGTTCTTTCCCTATAGCCTCGCCAATCGATGAGTTTTCTTTAAATGAAATTAAAAAAATCCAATAAATAGAAACATAAGCATTTTAATGGAAATAAAAAATATTTTCATGTATTATAGGTTTGGGTAAAAAATATTTTCCGAATGAATAATTGGAATTGAATTATTTGAACTAACATTAGCTCTAAATAAAAATTAAAGATCGTTTGAAAATATATTTTTTATTATCAACTAGTTAAATGTTCGACTAAGAGGAGGTTTAGTTAATGGATTCTATGTCATTTGTATTGTTCGGAGCCACAGGCGATTTAGCAAAACGAAAAATATTTCCTGCATTATATAATTTATATATAGATCAAAAGATGCCTGAGTCTTTTTCAATCATTGGAATTGGTAGGAAAGATTTTTCAAATGACGAATTTCAGAATCAAGTAATGCAATCACTAATTACTTTTTCAAGACGTTCTTTAGAAGATCAAAAAATGGTCCAAGAATTTCTAGATTCAATTCGTTATCAACAGCTAGATATCACGAACAAAGAAGGATTCGTTGATTTATTAGATTTAGTCAAAGAAAGAGAACTGGAATTGCAGATACCTGAAAACAGATTATTTTATTTATCTGTAGCACCAGAATTTTTTGAAGTTATTGCATCAAATATTAAGGAAAGTGGACTTGGTACGACAAAAGGTTGGAAGCGTCTAATTATCGAAAAACCTTTTGGACGTGACTTGAAAACTGCTAGAGATTTAAATGAAAAATTAAGTAAGTCATTTAAAGAAGATGAGATCTTCCGAATTGATCATTACTTAGGTAAACCTATGGTTCAAAACTTAGAAGCTTTAGAGTTTGCTAATCCAGTTTTACAAGCGTTATGGAACAATCAATATATCGCAAATGTTCAAATTACGGCAAGCGAAACAGTCGGAGTTGAAGAACGAGCGGGTTATTATGATAAATCTGGAGCAATCCGAGATATGTTCCAAAATCATATGTTACAAATGTTAATGATGTCTGCGATGCATTTAACAAACCAAAATACTGCAAGTGACGTTAGAGCTGAGAAGAAAAAAGTACTTGAATCTCTTCGACCTCTATCAAAAGAAGAAGTAGTTTCTCATGTAGTACGAGGTCAATATGGTTCTGGTGAACAAAATGGTAAGAAAGTAGTTGCATATAGACAAGAACCAGGAATTGAGTTTTCATCACAAAATGATACTTATGTAGCAGCAAGAGTATTAATCGAAAACGATTTTTGGAAGGGAATCCCATTCTATATCCGTACAGGTAAAAGAATGAAAGAAAAATCTACTCGAATCGTTTTTGAATTCAAAAGTCCGATTCAAAACCTTGCCAAAAAGAACAGAACGAATAATGGACCAAAAAATTTATTAGTAATTGAAATTAATCCAAATGAAAGAGTTTCTTTCTATTTAAATAGCAAAAATGTAGAGGGTAATATTGAACCTGTACAAGCAGAGTATTTTGCGAATAAAGAAGATCGCCCAGAAGCGTATGAGTTATTAGTTTACGATGCGTTACGAGGCGATTCGAAATTTTTTGCTCATTGGAATGAAGTAGAATTATCATGGCAATGGGTTCAACCAATTTTAGAAGCATTTGAAGAAAATTTAGTACCACTTCACACTTATAAATCCGGTTCATTTGGTCCAGAAGCTGCTGATGAATTATTAGCAGAAGATGGTTTCAAATGGTGGTTAGATACAGATTTTGTACAAGAAAATGAAAACAACAAAACAGATCTAAAAAGGAGTATTTAAATATGAGTTCGATTTCTACATTATCAATTAATACAATCCGTACACTTTCAATTGATGCTATAAATAAAGCTAATTCTGGTCATCCTGGTTTACCTATGGGTGCAGCGCCAATGGCTTATGCATTATGGGCAGATCATTTAAAGCATAATCCAAAAAGTTCAAAATGGTTTGACCGTGACCGTTTTGTTTTATCAGCTGGTCATGGTTCAAGTATGTTATATAGTTTACTACATCTTGCAGGCTACGATGTTTCAATCGAAGACCTTAAAGATTTCCGTAAATTAAATAGTAAAACACCTGGACATCCTGAATTTGGACATACTGATGGTGTTGAAGCTACGACTGGCCCATTAGGTCAAGGTATCGCTACTGCTGTTGGTATGGCTATGGCTGAAGCTCATTTAGCAGGTAAATTTAACAAAGATAACCTTTCTATTATTGATCACTTTACTTATGCATTAGTTGGTGATGGTGATTTAATGGAAGGTGTTGCATACGAAGCGATGTCACTTGCTGGCCATATGAAACTTGGAAAGTTAGTTGTATTATACGATTCAAACGATATTTCATTAGATGGTACATTAAATCTTTCTTATTCAGAAGATATGAAAAAGAGAGCTGAATCATTTAACTGGCAATATTTAAGAGTAGAAGATGGAAACGATCATGTAGAAATTTCTAAAGCGATCGAACAAGCTAAACAAAACACAGACCAACCGACAATTATTGAAGTTAGAACAATTATTGGATACGGAAGTCCAAAAGTGGCTGGTACAAATAAAGCCCATGGTAATCCATTAGGTCTTGAAGAAGCAAAAGAAACGAAAAAAGCATATGCTTGGAACTACGAAGAAGATTTCTTTGTACCTGAGGAAGTTAAGTTACATTTCAAAGAAATACAAGAAAAAGGCAGTGTAAAAGAGGCTGATTGGAATCAATTATTTAATGCATACCGTGAAGCTTACCCAGAATTAGCAGCTCAGCTTGAAAAAGCAATTAAAGGTGAAGTTTTAATCGAAACAGAAGATTTATTAACTTTTGATGAGAATAAAACAATCTCAACACGTGTTGCAAGTGGAGATGCAATTAATCACTACATTAAAACAGTTCCAGAAATTTTCGGTGGAAGCGCAGATTTATCTCATTCAACAATGACAGATATTAAAGATGAAAGTAAATTTGCTGTAGAATCATTTGCTGGTCGCAATATTTATTTTGGTGTACGTGAGCATGCGATGGGTGCTGCTGCAAATGGTATGGCATTACATGGTGGAGTTAAGCCTTTTGTAAGTACATTCTTCGTATTTAATGATTATTTACGTCCATCAATTCGTTTAGCAGCATTACAAAAATTACCAGTAACATATGTATTCACTCATGACTCAATTGCAGTTGGTGAAGACGGTCCTACACATGAGCCAGTTGAACATTTAGCTGCTCTACGTGCAATCCCTGGTTTAACAGTTATTCGTCCATCAGACGCAAATGAAACAGCTAATGCTTGGGCATATGCGTTACAAAATACAAATGGACCAATCGCTTTAGTCTTAAGTCGTCAAAATTTACCTGTATTTGAAGAAACAGCATCTAGATTAGATAATCTTTCAAAAGGTGGATATGTTTTAACAGAAACGAACGATCAACCAGACTTAATTTTAATCGCTACAGGTTCAGAAGTGTCACTTGCAGTGAATAGTAAAAATGAGTTAGAAAAAGAAAACTTATCAGTTCGTGTTGTAGCAATGCCAAGTTGGGAGCTATTCGATCTGCAATCAGATGAATACAAAGAGTCTGTTTTACCATCACATGTATTAAACCGTGTTTCAATTGAAATGGGTATTTCACTTGGATGGGAACGCTATGTTGGTTTCAAAGGTAAAAAAATCTCAATTGAGACTTTTGGAGCATCTGGAACAGGTAATGAAGTAATGGAATTATTTGGTTTTAGTACAAAGAATGTAGTAAACGTAAGTAAAACTTTATTAAATTCTTGATTTAAATAATATTTTATTAATTTTTTTATCATAAAAATTTTTAGTTAGAGAAAAACATTAATATTACTGTAGATATTATGGGAGGATAACGTAATGAAAGTTGGTTTAATTGGATTAGGAAAAATGGGTCTAAATTTAGGTCAAAATTTAATGGATCATAATCACGAAGTAGTAGCTTTTGATTTAAATACTGCTGCAGTGGAAGAAATGAAAAGCTTTGGTGCTGTTGGTACTTCAAGCTTAGAAGAATTAGTAAAAAATCTTGATACGCCAAGAGTTTTGTGGATTATGGTACCACATGGTGTTGTAGATTCTGTTATTAATGATGTTAAACCATTCTTATCAGAAGGGGATATCATCATTGAAGCAGGAAATTCACATTATAAAGAGTCTATTAGACGTTATGATGAATTAAAAGAACATGGTATCCGATTCATGGATGCTGGTACTTCAGGCGGTATGGAAGGCGCTCGTAACGGTGCTTGTTATATGGTTGGTGGAGACCAAGAAGCTTGGGAAATCGTAGAACCAATCTTTAAAGATACTTCAGTAGAAAATGGTTTCCTATATGCTGGTAAAATTGGTAGTGGACATTTCCTAAAAATGGTTCATAATGGTATCGAATACGGAATGATGGCTGCAATCGGTGAAGGATTTGAAGTATTAGAAAAAAGTGACTTTGATTATGATTATGAAAAAGTTGCGAAAGTATGGAATAATGGTTCTGTAATTCGATCTTGGTTAATGGAATTAACTGAAAATGCATTCTCAAAAGATGCTAAGCTTGATGAAATTAGAGGCGTAATGCATTCATCTGGTGAAGGAAAATGGACAATTGAAACAGCTCTAGACCTTCAAGCTGCTACACCAGTTATTGCAATGTCATTATTAATGCGCTACCGTTCATTAGATAACGATACGTTCACTGGTAAAGTTGTTGCGGCTCTTCGTAATGAATTTGGTGGACATGCAGTTGAAAAGAAATAAATAAGGTATAAAATAGGAAATATCCCTAAAAATTGGAGGAAATTAAAAATGAAATTTTTTATTGACACAGCTAATGTAGAAGACATCCAAAAAGCTTATAAAATGGGCGTATTATCTGGAGTAACTACAAATCCATCTTTAGTAGCAAAAGAAGGAGTTAAATTCGAAGACCGTATCGAAGAAATTTTAAAATTAGTTCCTGAAGTAGAATCAGTTTCTGCAGAAGTAACACCAAACGCAGTTTCTGCTGAAGAAATGATCGCTGAAGCTGACGAGCTTATTAAAATAAACGGTGGAGATAAAAATATTACAATTAAATTACCAATGACACTTGCTGGTTTAGAAGCTTGCCGTTACTTAACGAAAAAAGGTGTTAAAACAAACGTTACATTAATCTTTACTGTTAACCAAGCATTATTAGCAGCTAGAGCAGGTGCTACTTATGTATCTCCATTCTTAGGTCGTTTAGACGATATTTCTGAAGATGGCGTATTATTAGTTGCTAAAATTGCTGAATTATTCCGAGTTCATAATTTGGACGCTCAAATCATTGCTGCGTCAGTTCGTCACCCAGACCATGTTACTCGTGTAGCATTAGCTGGAGCTCATATCGCAACAATTCCTTACAGTGTTATTGAGCAATTATCAAAACACCCATTAACTGATCAAGGTATTGAAAAATTTGCTGCTGACTGGGCAAAAACTTCTTTATAATTTGTAATAAACTTTAAATCAAATAAGTATAAAGCCCCCATCTTCATTGAAACTCATTTTGTAGCTATGAAATGGGGGTATTTACATAAAAACAAGGAATAGAGGAGGAAATAGTAATGAATTCGAATCAGAAATTTGTTGGTTATGTAGGTACATATACAAAAAGTGAAAGTAAAGGTATTTATCAATTTACGCTTGATACAGAAAAAGAAAGAATTACCGACGTTAAAGCTGTTGCTGAACTAGGAAATCCTACTTACTTAACAATTAGCGAAGACAATAAGAATTTATATGCTGTTGCAAAAGAAGGAAACTTAGGTGGAATTGCTGTTTATTCAATTGATGAAAACAGTGGTGAGCTTAAAAAATTAAATGAACAGTTTAATGAAGGCGCTTCACCCTGTCATATTAGCGTTGACAAAGGAAAGCAAAATATTGTTACAGCAAATTATCATAAAGGTACAATTGAATTATATAAAATTAATCAAGAAAATGGTTTTGCAAGTGATGTTCAATCGATTATGCAACATGAAGGAACAGGCCCGAATAAAGAACGCCAAGAAAAACCTCATGCCCATTTTTCGGGTTATACTTTAAATGAAAAATATGTTGTTGCAATCGATTTAGGAATCGATAAATTAATTACTTATAAAATCGAAAACAATTCTTTAATTGAAGTAAGCAGTCTAACGGTTAAACCAGGAAGTGGGCCGCGTCATATCACATTCCATCCGAATGGAAAGTTCGCTTATATAATGACGGAGCTTAGTTCTGAAGTAATAGCTCTACAATTAAATGAAGATGGTAGCTTTACAGATTTACAATATATTTCTACAATCCCTAGCGATTTTACTGAAAACAATCAAGGAAGTGCCATCCATATTTCGAAAGATGGTCAATTCGTATATGCAGGAAATCGTGGTCATAACAGTATCGCAGTATTTAGTGTAAACCAAGATACTGGTAAGCTTGAATTAGTGGAAATTACTTCAAGTGAGGGTAATTGGCCAAGAGATTTCGTTTTAGATCCATCTGAGAACTATTTAGTTGGTTCAAATGAAATGTCAGGGAATCTAGTTTTATATGCAAGAAATAAAACTACTGGAAAATTAACAGTTCTTCAATCAGATGTACAAGTACCTGAAGCAGTATGTGTGAAATTTTTAAACGTTTAATCTAAATTAGGAGACTTTTAATATGGATTTTAAAATAACTGATGCGGCCAAAGAAATACTTGGCGCAGTAGATCAAAATAAAATACTTCAATTAGAATTTGACCGTGGAAGCTGTGATGTAGTTAATAACATTTATGATATAAAAGTTATTAATAAAAGAGAATGTGGTCCTAATGAAAAAATGATAATTGGAGATCAGTTTGAATTTATGGTAAATATAAATTTTGAAGATGTATACGAAGACCAACTAGTGATTGATTATGTTGATGGATCATTTGTATTCAAAAATCGAAATCAAATTTTTAATAATCGAATCGGATTAACTTATATTAAATAGGTTTGGTTTTTTAATGATTACGAGGGAAGAATTTTTTGGAGATGCGATTCTTTGAGGGATTAGCGTCTCTTTTTTATGATTATTGTACATCATATTTTTTAAAAATATACAAATTACATTGTTCTCATTCCTTTCAATAAAATTTAAATTAGTGTTTTTTTTACGTGGAAAATAATCTCTTCTATTCTTGTTTTAGTCGATTTGCTTTAATCTGTTTAGTCATCCAATGTTTATCTGTTTGAACATGATTTTCTCGAACAAACTTTGCAACCGAGTGTTTAAAATCATCGTATTGAAATCCATCAGTTAATCGTATAACGTATCCTTCTTGTTCTCCGCCTAAATTTGACTTTTTTGTATAGCAAGCTTTTATAGCTTTTTCATTAAAGACACCCTTGTATAAAACCGGTGCTGTTTTTAGACCTAATATTTTGGACCATCTAATCGTTTCTTCCCACGATCGACATTTATTTTGTTCGTCCCATATCGAAAAGACATAAAAATAACTATCTAGTTCCTCATAAAGGATCGAATGCATTGCATAAACATTTTCCCCACAAACTCGCCAATGTTCAGGGATTTGGTAACCAATTGTAGCTTGTAGCATTTTCACCCAATGTCTGGATGGATGGTCAAGGCTATCAGTTGATCTTGCGTGTATTGCATCTCGATAAATCGAGCAATTTTCACCATCTATTTTTTCCGTTACAACAACTTCTTTTCCAATAAAATGATCAACATTATGAAGTGTTTTATCATCAAAAGTTTTAGATTCTGACCAAGGTAAATGAAATGTTTTTGGATATTTCATTTTCATATTCTATCACCTCACTTCGCAAACGTATCTGCTTCACGAAAGAAGTAAAGTTTTGCGAGTAATTCATCTCCAAGTAAATGATAAATTTCAGTTGCTCCTTCGTTACCACCGTAGTTAATTAACATGTGCATTTCGATGATCCCAACCACAGCATGAATAAATTCATCCTCATAACCAAGCTCCGTTAAAAAATGAAATGCAATTTGTGAAGAAACTTTTCATGACCAAAGTATGAACAATACCCTTTGGTAACCTTATACGTTTTACAGAAAACCTTTCCAACATCATGAAACAGAGCCGCCATTTGCAGAATTAGTTTATCTTTTTCTTCGTACATTTCATTAATGTACTCAATTAGTCCATATGTGTGTTGACATAACGGCATTGAATGAAACGGATTTTCTTGATCAAAATCCTTCATTGCTTGAAAAAAGGGTACAGTTTTTAGTTTCTCGAATAGCTCTTCGTATGAAACTGCACTTACTAATAGATTTGTTAATTCTTGTTTCGTCATTTCATATGAAAATGGCTCGTGAATTGTGTGGATGATATCCCATCCTTCATTTTTTAAAGGAAAATCAAGGTTTTTCCTCATTTTAACTAAAATTCGATCTTCTACTACACGCTTTCTCTTGTTATTTCGGTCTACACAAACCTCATAAGGCACATCCATGTAATAACACTCTTTATGAAGAGCTACGAATTTTTTTAATGCTCTTATTCGTCTTTCACGTTCAATATTTGTAGCATCGATGAGAACACTTTTCCCTTCAGCAAGTAAACGATTAGCTCTTTTGTATAGTTCCATATACAAAAGATTCGTCTTCTTTTGCTTATTTACATTAAAGAATAGTGTTTGACGTAACTCATCAGTGGATAAAATAATGGCTTTTTCTTTCTTGGCGATTTGTTTAGCCATTTCACTTTTACCACTACCTGGAATTCCAATCATATAAATCAATTTTTGCATTTTACTTCCTCCTTTATCTAAAGGCAGATAAATAAGGAATTACGATTTGATGGAGCGAAAGTTTTAAATCAAACACTTCCGCACTTAATATTATATAACTGAATGAAAGCTACTGATAGCAAAATTTCCTTTAATTTGAACGATTTACCATATATCGTGAGAATTTAATATGTAGGATAAGGAGAAAAAAATAGTTTTTTGAGCAAAAGAGCTAAATAAATAAAGGTAAAGTAGAAAATAACCCAATTGACTGAAAATTGGGTGTAATGGATAATTAAAAACAATAGAATCAAAAAATAATCAAAGGAGGTCGACTGTGATCAATCAGAAAATAATATACAGACTATTGTTTTTGTTGTGTTTTGCCTTCATCAGTTACAAATTCCTTAAGCTTACTTTACAGATGAACGGAAACAATCAAAAAAATATCCTAGCAACAATCCATTCAGTAAACAATGGGGAAAAATCTATTGATATTATTAAAATTTTTGATCTCGGAAAGGATCGATATGTAGCCTATTTGCAAAACGATACACCGTCATACATACATTTTAAAAAAGACATGATTGGAAATTATAAATTTCAAAATGCTGAGCACGGAACGACTGAAAGTTACATAGATAATGAAAATAAAATAGATTTAAACATACAAGACTTTGCTCTGCCTATCAAATATAAAGATAATAAGCCTTTACCTTTGAAAATACTAGTCATTACAAATCGTTATAATACGGTCTCTAAATTGGGCATTCGCCTTATGAATGCTACTGGGAGCTCCGAAAAAGTTGAAATAAAAGTCGGTAGACCGAGCGCTAAAATCATTACAATGAACAAAGCATCAAATGCATTTAGTTTAGAAAATCGCTATTTTGATGATCATGGAAAACAGATTGATTAATAGGGTGAAATTGATGAAAGGAATAAAAAAAGAAAAGAAATGAAGCATCGAAGAAATATGGAAATGAGTGGGCTAAAAAAGTAGTTAACTCATCCATAAATAGTGGATTTTAATTAAAAAAGGTGAGTGATAACTATTGTTAAAAAACAAAAAGTTTTTTTATATTTCAATCATTCTATTTTTGATATCAGTGGTATTTAATTTCACTTTTCCTAATGATGAAACTTTAGGTGCGAAATTTTCGATAAATAATATTCCGATTACAAAAGAAAGTGGATTAAATTATATAGGAATTACATCGATATTATTATTGATTGCTAGCTTTTATTTTCTATCAAAATCATTAAAAAAATTTAGGTTAAGGATTATTTTGATTGCATTATTCATTTCAGTTAGTACGCCATCGTTTCTTGCAAATGCATACCAAAAGACAATGGCTACTGACATTAATGCAGTTTCGTATGATCGGAGTAAAAGTAAGTGTAGCTTTGAAATGAAAAATAAAACAATAATGCATGCAGAATGTGAACTTCCTTTTAAAAACTATAGTAATAGTGACGTGCTTTTTACGATTGATTTTTATGATAAGTATCCATTTGAAGACGAAGGGGCAATGTTATCACTTATGAAAAAAAATGCTCCATATAAAGTAAAATTAGGAAGAAATGAAAGTAAGGTCGTAAAAATTGTTACAGATATTGATGTATCAAATAGTAAAAAACATGTTGATTATGGAGAAACAACAGAAGTACATATGATGATCAGCTCTAAAGGGAAAAGTAGTAAAATATGAGCCCTTTCCAATATTTGTTTCTACCAATACAAATAAGTTGAATAGAGCCACAATAGTGGCTCCTATTTGTGCGACGGGCAGTCGCATGGGGTGCTGACCTAGTCAGCACCCTTCATCTTCTTGTCTAGACAGAGACGACACTTCGGTGTAACGACTGGACGAAAGATAAAATGATGAATTCCAGATGGTGAA
>Ga0209147_100186_pt1 | contig 73135 bp, 65 predicted proteins | sample AraplaCol_mLB_r2_FD_184278 | JGI IMG/M metagenome (GOLD analysis project Ga0209147, IMG submission 184278) | Arabidopsis root microbial communities from North Carolina, USA - plate scrape CL_Col_mLB_r2 (SPAdes) (version 2) | ecosystem: Host-associated > Plants > Roots > Endosphere | place: USA...
GCATCAAGGACGAAGCGTTCGAGAAGCAGGACATCCACATCCACGTGCCGGAAGGCGCGACGCCGAAGGACGGTCCGTCCGCCGGCGGTGCGATGACGACCGCGCTGGTGTCGGTGCTGACGGGTATCCCGGTGCGTGCCGATGTCGCGATGACGGGCGAAATCACGCTGCGTGGTGAAGTCCTGCCGATCGGCGGCCTGAAGGAGAAGCTGCTCGCAGCGCATCGCGGTGGCATCAAGCTCGTGCTGATCCCGGAAGAGAACGTCAAGGATCTCGCCGAGATTCCGGACAACGTGAAGAACGCGATCGAGATCGTGCCGGTCCGCTGGATCGACAAGGTGCTTGAACTCGCGCTCGAGCGTTCGCCGACCCCGCTGCCGCCGGAAGAAGAGGCGAAGGCGGCGGCACCGGTCGCCGATGCGGCGAAGGATGCCGGCTCGACGGAATTCGTCAAGCACTGAGCATCGGAGCGCCGTTCATTCTGACGGTTGTTCACGAAACCCGCGGCCTGGCCGCGGGTTTTTTTATGCGTCCCGGAATCGTATGCGCGAGCGTGGAAAATATTCGCGTCGGGGCTTTGCAAAATGATCGGGGATGAATTAAACTTGCGGGCTCGCTGGTTGTTGATGCCGAAACGCAGATCGCAGCCAGAACGAATCGGAAACGGGTGCTTAGCTCAGCTGGTAGAGCGGCGCCCTTACAAGGCGTAGGTCGGGGGTTCGAACCCCTCAGCACCCACCAGTTTCCTGATTCAGCCAGACCAAGGAGCGGTAGTTCAGTCGGTTAGAATACCGGCCTGTCACGCCGGGGGTCGCGGGTTCGAGTCCCGTCCGCTCCGCCAGAAAATGAGAAAGCCCGCCTTGTGCGGGCTTTTTCATTTGTATCGCCGATTGCGCCCGCTGGCGGGCGCGTGACCGCGGAGCGGAGGAAGCCGCCTGCGCGGCTTCCGGCGGGGCTCGAAGGGATGCGCGTGCACGCGCATCCGCGGCCTGCAGGATGTAGGCGAGTCCCGTCCGCTCCGCCAAAGAAACAACAATGCCCGCCTTGTGCGGGCATTGTTGTTTGTGCGTCCGGTTTGCGCCCGGGATCTGGCGCAAACCGGACGCACAAACGGCGGGAGAAATCGTCTGCGCGGCTTCCGGCGGAGCGCGACCTTACGATGCCGGGCGAGCGGTATGGCAGCAGGCAATACGACAGGAAATGCCTCCGGGGCGCGCAGCCGTCGGAACGGAAAACCCGCGACGGCTCGAACGCGGTCGCGGGTTTTTCATGCTTTCTCGCCGCGGAGGCGCCGGTTTTTCCGGCTCGCGCGAGGCGGTATTACTGAACGCGTATTACCGGCGGCAACTTGTAGGTTGCGTTCAGGAGCGGGGCGTCCGGCAAGTAGGTGCGCAGCGTCAGATTGAACGCGCCGGCAGGGGCCGGCAGCCAGTTGCTGGCGGGTACACCCGCGGGTCGCACATGGCTGATGGTGAGCACGAGCGAGCCGTCGCTCGCGAACTGAAAGTTCGACGCCGGATAGGACAGCGCATAGATTCCATCGGGATTCGGATAAAAGAAAGCCTGCGCCTGGTTCGTGCCGGCGTACAGCGTCAATGACCAGAAGGCGCGCGCCGGAGGGAGCTGTCCCGCCGGGAACGTCATCTGATAGACGCCGTTGCCGTCGTAATTCGCCCCCGACGTGTTCGCCGCTCCCGTACTGGTGTAGTAGATCGCTTCGCTGCCGGGCAGCGCACCGAGGCCGTTCAGCGCAACGCGCGCCCGTAGCGTGTACTGGGTTCCGTAGTTGCCGACGTTGGCCGGGCCGCCTGTCCAGCCGTTCGAGCCGGTACTCGTCTGGGCGGCGGCTTGCTGCGTTCCGCCGCCCGTCAGGCTCGCCAGCGCCCGGGCCGCGCCCGCGTCGATCGATGCGACGTCGGCGGACGACGCGTTGAAGGTCTGCGCCGGGCCTATACCTATCACGTCGAGCGCGTTCGTCGCCTCGGCCGTGTCCTGCGGCGTCGGCGGACTCTTTTTCAAGAGCCGGTTCACGTACTGAAAATACGCCGGCCAGTTGGCATAACCGGGCGGCTTTTGCGTGTCCACGCTGTCCCACGCAGCGACACCGGTTCCAGCGGGGCGCGACACGACCAGTTGATTCTGAACGGCCCACGCGGCGGGATAGTCGTTCGCATCGCTCACGTAAGTCCGCGCCAACGCCCACACCGCGTTGGTCGACGAGTGGAGTACGGTGACGCCTGCCGGGGCGGTTCCCTGCCAGTTCGGCCCCACGACCCAAAAGACCTTCGCGGCACCGTTGTCGGCGCTCGTGCCGCGAATCGCGAAGTTGTTCGTATAGGCGTCCATCAGCGCGAGGGAGAAGTAGCGGGTGCCGCTGGCGGGCGTGTCGATCTGAATTGGGCCCGCGTCCAGTTGAAGCATGGCGATGGAATACAGCGTGTCGTGATTGGGCTTCGTCACCGAGGTGGACGAAGCATCGGACAGCTGGCGATTGTGTAGAAACGTATTCGGCGCAAGGCCTTGGGCGATGTAGCTCTGTCGGGTTGCGTAGAACTGGTACAGCGCAATCGTGAATTGCGTGGCACTGTTTGCGGCATTTTCCGTCGCGACGGGCGAAACGCCCGAGCTATCGACACTTTCCCCATTGCAGCCCGCCAGAAGGCCGACAGAGGCAGCGAATGCGACGAGGCGCGCGTGGTGAAGAAAACTCATCGAGTGGTGCGGTAGGGTTGAATGGTCGAATGGGCCGCACCCGTTCATCGTTCCGTCGATGGGCGTGGCACGGATTGCACGGCGCGAAAAGCGTATCCGGCTTGCGATGCGGCACGAACGATCTATTTTCGATATACAAAGTCCGACGACTCGTTAGGGCGGTGGAGACCGATCGGCATCGTGCGGTTGATCCTTGTCGTCTTTCCGGCCGTCACGTTTCTCGCGGCCTATGCCGGGACGTACAGGCCAGGCTTGTACCGTGTGCTCCCGTGTCGGGCACCTTCCGTTGGCTCGATTCGCTGCCCCGGCGGTGCCTTGCGGTCGTCGGCGCGGATGGCGGCAGTCCCGCATCGGGCAAGCCGCTCCGCGAACGAATGATCGTGTGCTGCCGCGAGCCTGGGCGGCCGCGATGGGGTCGATCGTTGGGCGAGCCGCTTTCTGAACTTCGCGAGGAGGGGCGGGTGACGGCGTGTGCCCGGTTCTGAAAGACGGGCATTTTTGCCTGTCCTTCCGGTGGTGATCGCCGCGGGCGGCGCCGCTTTTCTCCCGACCCACCCCGTATGTTGTAATATCGGGCGTTTTGTCCAATTTTCCCGTCACGCATGCTCGATTTCTTCCGTAATCACCAGCGCCTGATGATGGCGCTCCTGCTCCTGATCGTGTTGCCGGGGCTGGGTTTCGTCGGGATCCAAGGCTTCCGCGGCTTCTTCGACGATAGCGCGAACGTCGCGGCAGTCAACGGGCACAAGATCACGCGGGTCGAATTCGACGGCGCGTTCCGCCAGCAGATCGACCAGGCGCGCCAGGCACTCGGCGGGCAGTTCGACATCAAGATGTTCGATACGCCCGAGCATCGCAAGCAGGTGCTCGACGGCCTGATCCAGCAACGCGTGCTGGCCGACGAGACCCAACGCCTGCACCTGACCGCATCGGACAACGCCGTGCGCGATGCACTGATGAGCGACCCGATGATCGCGTCGCTGAAGAAGCCCGACGGGTCGATCGACGTCGAGCGCTATGCGCAGCTGCTGTCGTTCCAGGGGATGACGCCCGAGCAGTACCAGGAGCGCGTGCGCTACAGCCTCGCGCTGCAGCAGATTCCGGCCAGCATCGTGTCGAGCGCGTTCACGCCGAAGAGCCTCGCGCAACGTCTGTCCGAACTCGCCGCGCAGCAGCGCGAAGTGCAGGCGCTCGTGCTGAAGACGAGCGACTTCGCCGCGAAGGTCCAGCCGACCGACGCGCAGCTCACCGCGTACTACGACGCGCACAAGCAGAGCTTCGCGACGCCCGAGACCGCGACGATCCAGTACCTCGTCTATTCGCCGGCGGCAGCGGCCGCGAGCGCGCAGCCGACCGACGCGGACATCAAGAAGTTCTACGACGACAACCCCACGCACTTCCGTACCGAAGCGCAGGTGCGCGTGAGCCACATCTTCATCGCCGCACCGGGCAGCGCAAGCGCGGCCGACAAGACTGCAGCGAAGACGAAGGCCGAGCAACTGCTCGCCGACGTGAAGGCGCACCCGGACCAGTTCGCGCAGATCGCGCAGAAGGACTCGCAGGATGCACCGTCGGCCGCGAAGGGCGGCGACCTCGGCTTCATCACGCGCGGCTCGACGGCGGGCGGCAAGGCGTTCGACGATGCCGCGTTCGCGCTCAAGCAAGGTGATGTGAGCGGTGTCGTGCAGTCGGATCTGGGCTTCCACATCCTGAAGGCAACGGAAGTGAAGCCGGCGGCCGTCAAGCCGTTCGCGGAAGTGAAGGACCAGATCGCAGCCGACCTGAAGCAGCAGTACGCATCGAAGGCGTTCACGGACAACGCGGAAGGCTTCACGTCCACCGTCTACGAAAAGGCGAAGACGCTGCAGCCGGCCGCGGACAAGTACAAGCTGACGATCCAGACGGCCACCGTCACGCCGACGCCGAATCCGCAGTTGCCGCCGACGAGCCCGCTGAACAATCCGAAGTTCCTGGCCGCCGTGTTCGCAAACGACTCGGTGAAGAACCAGAACAACACGCAGGCGATCGATGTCGGCAACAACACGCTGATCTCGGCGCGTGTGACCGACTACAAGCCGGCTGCCGTGCCCGCGCTCGACGCGATCAAGGACGTCGTGCGCCAGAAGGTGGTCGCCGAGCAGGCTGCCGAACTCGCGAAGAAGGACGGCGCGGCGAAGCTGGCCGAACTGCAGAAGTCGAAGTCGACCGACGGGTTCGCGGCCGCGCAGAAGGTATCGCGTACGCAGTCGCAGGGCCTGACGCCGGCTGCGCTGAGCGCCGTCTACAAGGTCGACGCGAAGACGCTGCCGGCCTACGTCGGTGTCGATCTCGGCGCGGACGGCTATGCGATCTATCGCGTGAACGCGGTGATCCCGGGTTCGGCGGTCGATCCGCAGCAACTGGCGGCCGCGCAGCAGCAGATGGCGCAGGTCGACGCGCAGAGCGAAGGCGAAGCGTATCTCGCCGCGCTGCGCGATCGCTCGAAGGTGAAGCTGTACGGCTCGACGGCCAGCCAGTCGTCGGACGGCGACAACTGAGCGTCGTTTCGCACGCAACAAAAAGCCCCGCTTCACGCGGGGCTTTTTGTTTTCCGGCGGGGCGAGGCGGCGTCAGCCGCGCGGCTTGCCGAGCAGCGGTTTCAGCGCCGGCCAGACGTTGTCGAGCAGAATGCCCTGGGCCTGCTGCGTCGGATGCATCTGGTCGGCCTGGAACATCTCGGGCTTGTTCTCGATGCCGGCCAGCAGGAACGGCACGAGCGGCACGCCGAGATCCTTCGACAGCCGCGTGTAGACGGCGTGGAACTTCTGCGTGTAGTCCGGGCCGTAGTTGGGTGGCACGTACATGCCGACCAGCACGACCCTGGCCCGCGCTTGCCGCGCACCGGCGACGATGTCGCGCAGGTTCTGTTCGGTCGTCGCGAGCGGCACGCCGCGCAGTGCATCGTTCGAGCCGAGCTCGACGACGACGATCGACGGCTTGAGCCGCTGCAGCACCGCAGGCAGCCGCGCGCGGCCGCCGCTGGTGGTGTCGCCGCTGACGCTGGCGTTCGCGACGCTATAATCGATTCGCTCGGTCGTGAGCCGTTGCCGCAGCAACGCCACCCAGCCGGTGTCGCGCGGCAGCCCGTATTCGGCCGACAGGCTGTCGCCGAGCACGGCGATCACGGGCTGGCCCGATGTCGCGGCCGGCGTCGTCGCGGCGCGTGCGGGCGCGGCGGCGGCCAGCAGCGTACCCAGCAGCGCGGCGAGCGCCGCGCGTCTTTTCCAGCGAAATGTCGTGTCCATGTTCAAGATTACCGATCCGATCATCGAAGTCCATGACGTGTGCAAGCGGGTCGCCGACGCAACCGGCGAGCTGACGATCCTCGACGGCATTACGCTCGCCGTGCGGCCGGGCAGCAGTCTCGCGATCGTCGGCGCGTCGGGGTCGGGTAAATCGACGCTGCTCGGCCTGCTTGCGGGGTTGGACAGCGCGACGAGCGGCACGGTTCGCCTGCTCGGTCGCGCGCTCGACCAGCTCGACGAGGACGCGCGCGCGGCGCTGCGCAACGGCGCAGTCGGGTTCGTATTCCAGTCGTTCCAGTTGATGCCGCACCTGACCGCGCTCGAGAACGTGATGCTGCCGCTCGAACTGCAGGGCGGCATCAGTGCGCGCGATGCCGCCGATCGCGCCCGGGCGCTGCTCGTGCAGGTCGGCCTCGGCGAACGCACCGCGCATTATCCGAAGCTGTTGTCCGGCGGCGAGCAGCAGCGCGTCGCACTTGCGCGCGCATTCGTCACGCGCCCGGCGATCCTCTTCGCCGACGAGCCGACCGGCAGCCTCGATGCGGCCACGGGCCATGCGGTCATCGACCTGATGTTCGAACTGAACCGCACGAACGGTGCAACGCTCGTGCTCGTCACGCACGATGCCGAACTGGCACGCCGCTGCGCGACGACGGTGACGCTCGACGCCGGGCGCATCGTCGAGCCGCGCGCGGCGCAGCGCAACGGCTGAATGCTTTTGCCGGCCGCGCGGCGTGCGCCGAGCGGCCGGCATGGGCATGACGCCGCTGCGTCAGTGCCTCACAGTGCCTCAGCGCTTCAACGCCGCGCGGGCGCGCTCGATCAGCGCGGTGGTCGACGAGTCGTGCTTCGCCGGATCGACCGACTCGGCCGACAGGTCGGCTTCCACCACCTTGCCGAGAATCTTGCCGAGCTCGACGCCCCACTGGTCGAACGGGTTGATGTCCCACACCGTTGCCTGCACGAGCACCTTGTGTTCGTACAGCGCGATCAGCGCGCCGAGCGTGCGCGGCGTCAGCGCATCGACGAGCAGCGTCGTCGTCGGGCGGTTGCCCGGGAACGTCAGGTGCGGCGCGAGCGCCTCCTTGCCCGGCCCTGCGACCTTGCGTGCTTCCTCCAGCGTGCGGCCGAGCATCAGTGCCTCGCTCTGCGCGAAGCAGTTCGCGAGCAGCTTCGGGTGGTGGCTCGCGAGCGGATGCTCGGGCGTCAGCACCGCGATGAAGTCGATCGGCACGATCGTCGGCCCCTGGTGCAGCATCTGGAAGAACGCATGCTGGCCGTTGGTGCCCGGCTCGCCCCACGTGACGGCCGACGTCGGGTAGTCGACGAAGGTGCCGTCGAGGCGCGCGGATTTGCCGTTGCTTTCCATTTCGAGCTGCTGCAGGTACGACGGCAGGTAGTGCAGCGCTTCCGAATACGGCGCGACGAGATAGCTCTGCGAACCGAAGAAATTCCGGTACCAGGTGCCGATCAGGCCGAGCAGCACGGGCAGGTTGCGCTCGAGCGGCGCCTCGCGGAAATGACGGTCCATGTCGTTCGCGCCGGCCAGCAGCTCGTCGAACTGCTCGGGGCCGATCGCGATCATGATCGACAGCCCGACCGCCGACCACAGCGAATAGCGACCGCCGACCCAGTCCCACATTTCGAACACGTTGTCCGCGGCGATGCCGAACTTCACGACTTCGGCCGGGTTCGCCGACACGCCGACGAAGTGCTTTGCAAGCGCGTCCTCGGGGCAGCCGCGCGCGACGAACCAGTCGCGCAGCGAGCGTGCGTTCGTCATCGTCTCGAGCGTCGTGAAGGTCTTCGACACGATGATCGCGAGCGTTTCCTCGGGATCGACCTGTTCGAGCACGCGCGCGAGATCGGCGCCGTCGACGTTCGACACGAAGTGCGTCGAGATCTCGGGCGTCGCGACGTGGTGCAGCGCATGCACGACCATCTTCGGGCCGAGATCGGAGCCGCCGATGCCGATGTTGATCACGTGGCGAATGCGCTTGCCCGTATAGCCCGTCCACGTGCCGCTGCGCACGGCGCGCGCGAACGTCGCCATCTTCGCGCGCTCGGCGCTCACCTGCGCATGGAACGGCGCTTGCGGGTCGGTCGCGCGCAGCGCGGTGTGCAGCGCGGCGCGGCCTTCGGTCGGGTTGACGATCTCGCCCGCGAACATCGCGTCGCGGCGCGCCTCGACGCCGGCGTCGCGCGCGAGCTGCACGAGCAGGCGCAGCGTTTCGTCGTCGATGCGATTCTTCGAGAAATCGGCCGCGAGACCGCCGCCCGGAATCGTGAAGCGTTCGGCGCGGGTCGGCGCGCGATCGTTTTCCGGCGCGAACCAGTCGCGCAGCCGCGCGTGGCGGATCTGTTCGAAGTGGGATTGAAGGGCAGTCCAGGCGGGGAGCGATTTCAGCGTCATGGCGGTTCGAGTGAAGCGTGAATCGGGAGGAATGCCGCGCCGGCTCATCGGGATCGGAAAGCCGGCGGACGAGAAGGCCCGCCGTGCGGCGGGGCAGTCAGTATAGCGGCGTTACGTGTCGGCGCGCGGCGACGGGTAAAAAAGGCGATTGATCAGCGTGCGTACCATCGGCGCGAGCTCGCCGGCGGTGAGCCCGGCCGGGCCGGTGCCGTTCGCGGTCAGCGTGTCGGCCGCGAGACCGTGCAGGTAGACGCCGGCCAGCGCGGCTTCGTACGGCGCGACCCGCTGCGCGAGCAGCGCGCCGATCAGGCCGCCGAGCACGTCGCCGGTGCCGCCCGTGGCGAGCGCCGCGTTGCCGGTCGGGTTGATCGTCACGCGGCCGTCGGGCGCCGCAATCACCGTGCCCGAGCCTTTCAGTACGACGATGGCCGCGTAACGTGCGGCGAGCGCTTGTGCGGCGGCGACGCGATCGCGCTGCACCGAGGCCGTGTCGCCGCCGAGCAGGCGCGCGGCTTCGAGCGGATGCGGCGTCAGCACGCACGGATTGCCGCGCGCGCCGCGCGTGGCGACGGCGGCCGCGAGGTCCGCGTGCGTCGCGACGAGGTTCAGCGCGTCGGCGTCGAGCAGCGTCGCGATGTCGTGCGCGAGTACGTCGCGCACCAGCGTCGCCGCGGCTTCGCGTGTGCCGAGCCCGCAACCGGCCGCGATCGCGGTCATCGCGCCGAGGTCGAGCGTGTCGGCCGGATGCAGCATCAGTTCGGGGAAGGGCGGATCGTACGGCGGCGCGCCTGCGCCGAGGAAGCCGACGTGCACCTTGCCGGCGCCCGCGAACAGCGCGGCGCGGGCGGCGAGGATCGGCGCGCCGCACATGCCGGTATCGCCGCCGAGCACCGCGAGGCTGCCGTACGTGCCCTTGTGGGACGCGAAGGCGCGCACGGGCAGCGCCGCGGCGAACCGCGCGGGCGCATTCAGCACGATGGCCGGCGCGGCGGGTGGCGTGACGTCGAGCGACGCGACGTGGATCTCGCCGGCGAGATCGCGGCCATCGCCCGTGTAGAGGCCGGGCTTCGCGCCGATGAAGGTGAGCGTGTGGGTGGCCGCGACGGCGACGCCCGCGCCGACGATCCGGCCCGTGTCGCTGTCGAGCCCGCTCGGCACGTCGAGCGCCAGCACGCGGCCGCCGCCGCGCGCATGGGCGGCGATGCGTGCGGCCTGCTCGGCGAACGCGCCGTCGAGCGCGCGGCCGAGACCGATGCCGAACAGCCCGTCGACGACCCACGCGTAACCATCCAGCGACGCGGGCGGGGTAGCCGACAGCGGCACGCCGGCCGAGCGCGCGAGACCGAGCGCCCATTGCGCGTCGTCCGGCTTGACCGGTACCGGCATCCACGCATGCGTCGCGACGCCGAGTTGCTGGAGCTGCGCGGCGGCGACCAGTGCGTCGCCGCCGTTGTTGCCGGGGCCGACCGCGAACCAGACGGGGCGATCGTCGCCGGCGACGCGCTCGGACAGCCAGCGCGCGGCGGCGGCGCCGGCGCGGCCCATCAGCGTGTGCGGCGGCAGCGCGGCGGTTGCGTCGGCTTCGGTCGCGCGCAGGTCGGCGACGCGCAAGAGCGCGATCGGATCGGAATCGGGAAGCGGGTGGGTAACGGTCATCGCGGGATCGTGGCGGCTGGCAAGGATGCCGCCACGAGTCGGCCCCGCGGCGGTCAGGTCGTGAAGCGGCCGGCGCTCAGCGCGGCGAGCGTGTCGGCGGGCCAGTGCTGGACGTTGCCGCCCAGATAGTCGGTCACCACTTTAGCAGACCCGCACGCGAGGCCCCAGCCGGCCGGGCCATGGCCGAAATTGACGAACACGCGTGGATGCGGGGTCGGACCCACGACGGGCAGGCCGTCCGGCGACAGCAGTTGCATGCCTTGCCACGACAGCGCGGCCGAAATCTTCGCGGCGCCGGGCACCCAGTCGTGGACGGCCTGGCCGAGCAGCGCGAGCGCGGCCTCGGACAGCGGCTCGGCGAGCGGCTTCGCGGTATCGGCGAGGCTCTGCAGCACGGCGCCGCCGCCGATACGCAACCGCTGGTGGGTACGCGTGATCGAGATGCGCTTGATCGCATCGACGACGCTCAGGTGCGGTGCGTGTTCTTCGTACGCGACCGGCGCGGTGAGCGTATGGGTGCGGACCGGATGCAGCGGCAAGCGCCAGCCGAGCCGTTCGAGCAGCGGGAGGCTGCCCGCGCCGGCGGCGACCACGATCGCGTCGGCGGACATCACGTCGACCTCGCGCGCCTTCGCCGTGTTCCGGTTGCCCGGCGGCACGAGCTCGACCGCCGCGCGGCCGTTGTCGATGCGGATCGCGGTGACGTCCGCGCCGAAGCGGAACTGCACGCCGTGCTCGTCGAGCGTCTGCTTGACCAGTTTCGCGAACAGCGGGCAGTTGCCGGTGCGCTCGGTTTCGAGCAGCACGCCGCCGGCAAAGCCGGGCTCCGCCGGCACCGACGGTTCGAGCGCCGCGCATTCGTCGGCGGTGAGCGTGCGGTACGGCTGGTCGAGCGTGCGCAGCAGGTCGAGCGCGGGCTGCAGCGCGTCCCAGTCGCGCGGATCGCGCACCACGTGCAGGATGCCGGGTTTCTGCTCGAATTCGAGCTCGAGGCGCGCCTCGATATCGGCGAGCGTGTCGCGCGACACGTCGATCAGCGGGCGCAGCCGCGCGTACTGCGCGGCGAACACGTCGGGCTCGCGCAGCGTGCCGAGCTGCTTGACGAAGCGGCGCACGCCGCCGTTGAAGCCCGGCTTGTAGACGATGCCGCTGTCGCGCGGCTGGCGCTGGCGCATGAACGTCGGGCCGAACCAGACGTCGAGCGGGCTCGGCAGCAGCGCGCCGCCGTCGCCGTAGGTCGCGCCTTGCGCGACGGTCGCGTGGCGTTCGACCACGCACACGCGATGGCCGGCCGCGCGCAGCTGGTAGGCGGTGGCGACGCCGCTGATTCCGCCGCCGATGACGATGACATCCATGGATTGCTTCGATGACGGGCGGCGCGCACGCCGCCCGGTGAGAATTCGCTGAGGGCCCGGGCCCGGTGAACCCGGAATGATAGCGCCAAAAGTGCGCGAGCCGGCGCCGGCCGAGCATGGGTCGTGCGGTTGCGCGACGGCGGCCGGCGTGCGACCCGCGCAGGCCGGTCCGGCGGCCGGCCGTGCGCGCCCCGCGCCCGGGCACCGGTGCGGTGCAGGCGGACTACCGATCGGCCGGTCTTGGGCGGCCGACTTCCGGGTATAATTACGGCCTTCCTTTCGCCCCACGTCGCCACCTCGCGCGACTCATCGACGTCAGTCCAGCCCATGGCTCACTTCTCGTGTTTTCCCGGCGCTTCGGCCCTCTCCGATTTCCGTCAAACCCGTCTGCTCGACACGCTCAGGCAAATCGACGCCAACATCGTCGCGGTGCGCGGCCAGTTCCTGCACTTCGTCAATGCGGCCGAGCCGCTGTCGGTCGACGACAGCGCGCGCATCGATGCGCTGATGCACTACGGCGAGCCGTTCCAGCCGGCGGGCGAGAAGGGCGCGACCGAGACCTTCGTCGTGCTGCCGCGCTTCGGCACGGTCTCGCCGTGGGCGAGCAAGGCAACCGACATCGCGCAGCACTGCGGTCTCACGCAGGTGCGCCGCATCGAGCGCGGCGTCGAATTCACGGTCACGCTGAAGTCGGGCCTGCTCGGCGGCAAGAAGGCGCTGTCGGACGACGCGCGCGCGGCCGTCGCGGCTGCACTGCATGACCGGATGACCGAAAGCGTGGTCGCGGCGCGCGACGACGCGAAGCACCTGTTCGACGAACTGCCGGCCAAGCCGCTCGCGAGCGTAGACGTGCTGGGCGTCGGCCGCGGCGCGCTGGAGCGCGCGAACGCCGAGCTGGGCCTCGCGCTCGCCGACGACGAGATCGACTACCTGGTCGACGCGTTCCGCAAGCTCGAACGCAACCCGACCGACGTCGAACTGATGATGTTCGCGCAGGCGAACAGCGAACACTGCCGCCACAAGATCTTCAACGCGCAGTGGACGATCGACGGCGAAGCACAGGACATGTCGCTGTTCGCGATGATCCGCAACACCGAGAAGCTGAGCCCGCAGGGCACCATCGTCGCGTATTCGGACAACTCGTCGATCATGGTCGGCGCCGAAGCCGAGCGCTGGTTCCCGCGCAAGGCCGGTGCGGCCGGCGAGCCGGGTGAGCGCTACGACCGCCACACCGAGCTCACGCACACGCTGATGAAGGTGGAGACGCACAACCACCCGACGGCGATCTCGCCGTTCCCGGGGGCGGCGACCGGCGCGGGCGGCGAAATCCGCGACGAAGGCGCGACGGGCCGCGGCGCGCGTCCGAAGGCCGGCCTCACGGGCTTCACCGTGTCGAACCTCGACCTGCCCGACGCCCGCCAGCCGTGGGAAAACGCGCGCGACGCCGCGCAGCCGGTGGCCGAGCGCAACCCGAACGAGCAGCACGGCCCGTACGGCCGTCCGGACCGCATCGCGTCGCCGCTGCAGATCATGATCGACGGCCCGCTCGGCGGCGCCGCGTTCAACAACGAATTCGGCCGCCCGAACCTCGGCGGCTATTTCCGTGTGTACGAGCAGAACGTCGGCGGCACGGTGCACGGCTATCACAAGCCGATCATGATCGCGGGCGGCCTCGGCAACATCGCGGATCAGCACACGCACAAGCACGACGTGCCGGCCGGCTCGCTGCTGATCCAGATTGGCGGCCCCGGCATGCGGATCGGCATGGGCGGCGGCGCCGCGAGCTCGATGGCGACCGGCGCGAACACGGCCGAACTCGACTTCGACTCGGTGCAGCGCGGCAACCCGGAAATCGAGCGTCGCGCGCAGGAAGTGATCAACGGCTGCTGGCAGCTCGGCGCGGAAAACCCGATCCTGAGCATCCACGACGTCGGCGCGGGCGGCCTGTCGAACGCATTCCCCGAAATCGTCGACGGCGCGGGCAAGGGCGCGCGCTTCGAATTGCGCAAGGTCGCGCTCGAGGAATCGGGCCTGTCGCCGCGCGAAATCTGGTCGAACGAGGCACAGGAGCGCTACGTGCTGGCGATCGCGCCGGCCGACCTGCCGCGCTTCGAGGCGATCTGCGCGCGCGAGCGCTGCCCGTTCGCGGTGGTCGGTGTCGCGACCGACGAACGCCAGTTGAAGCTCGTCGACGACGAAGCGACGGGCGCCGACGAATACCCGGTCGACATGCCGATGGAAGTGCTGCTCGGCAAGCCGCCGCGCATGCACCGCGACGTCACGCGCGTCGCGACCGAGCGAGCGCCGGTCGACGTGACGGGCATCGCGCTGTCGGCCGTCGCGCTCGACGTGCTGAAGCACCCGACGGTCGGCAGCAAGTCGTTCCTGATCACGATCGGCGACCGTTCGGTCGGCGGTACGTCGGTGCGCGACCAGATGGTCGGCCCGTGGCAGGTGCCGGTGGCCGACTGCGCGATCACCGCGCTCGACTACGCGGGCTTCAAGGGTGAGGCGATGACGATGGCCGAGCGCACGCCGCTCGCCGTGATCGATGCGCCGGCATCGGGCCGCATGGCCGTCGGCGAAGCGATCACGAACATCGCGAGCGCGCCGATCGCGTCGCTCGACAAGCTGAAGCTGTCGGCGAACTGGATGGCCGCGTGCGGCACGGCCGGCGAGGACGCCGCGCTGTTCGACACGGTCAAGGCGATCGGCATGGAGCTGTGCCCGGCGCTCGGGATCGGCATCCCGGTCGGCAAGGACTCGCTGTCGATGAAGACGAAGTGGGACGAGCAGGGCGTCGCGAAGGAAGTCGTGTCGCCGGTGTCGCTGATCATCTCCGCGTTCGCGCCGGTCGAGGACGTGCGCCGTCATCTCACGCCGCAACTGCGCCGCGTCGCCGACGCGGGCGACACCGTGCTGATCGCGATCGATCTCGGCCGCGGCAAGAACCGGATGGGTGGCAGCATCTTCGCGCAGGTCACGCAGCAGGTCGGCGACACGACGCCGGACGTCGACGACGCGGAAGACCTGAAGCGCTTCTTCAACGCGATCCAGTCGCTCAATGCGCAGGACAAGCTGCTCGCGTACCACGACCGCTCGGACGGCGGCCTGTGGGCGACGGTGTGCGAAATGGCGTTCGCGGGCCATGCGGGCGTGTCGCTGAACGTCGACATGCTGACGCTCGACCCGAACCACGAATCCGACTACGGCGACGCGAAGGACTGGGCGAAGCAGACGAGCGGCCTGCGCGACGACCGCACGCTGCGCGCGCTGTTCTCCGAAGAGCTCGGCGCTGTCGTGCAGGTGCGCGCATCCGACCGCGATGCGGTGCTCGGCGCGCTGCGCGAATTCGGTCTGTCGACGTGTTCGCACGTGATCGGCTCGGTCAACGATCGCGACGTGATCGAGGTGTACCGCGACGCGAAGAAGATCTTCGATGCGCCGCGTGCCGAACTCCATCGCGCATGGAGCGAAGTGAGCTGGCGCATCGCGCGCCTGCGCGACAACCCGGCCTGCGCGGATGCCGAATACGACGCGCTGCTCGACGCGGCCGATCCGGGCCTCTCGCCGGTGCTCACGTTCGACCCGGCCGACGACATCGCCGCGCCGTTCATCGCGACGGGCGCGCGGCCGCGCGTCGCGATCCTGCGCGAGCAGGGCGTGAACTCGCATCTGGAAACCGCGTACGCGTTCGATCGCGCAGGCTTCGATGCGCACGACGTGCACATGAGCGACCTGCTCGCCGGCCGCGCGACGCTGGCCGATTTCGCGGGTGCGGTCGCGTGCGGTGGCTTCTCGTACGGCGACGTGCTGGGCGCGGGCGAAGGCTGGGCGAAGACGATCCGTTTCAACGCGAACCTTGCCGACATGTTCTCGGCGTTCTTCGCGCGTCCCGATACGTTCGCCCTCGGTATCTGCAACGGCTGCCAGATGCTGTCGAGCATCGCGTCGATGATCCCGGGCGCGGAAGCGTGGCCGAAGTTCACGCGTAACAAGTCCGAGCAGTTCGAGGCGCGCTTCTCGTTCGTCGAGGTGGAGAAGTCGCCGTCGATCTTCTTCGCGGGGATGGAAGGCTCGCGGATTCCGGTCGCGGTCGCGCACGGCGAAGGCTACGCGGACTTCTCGCAGCAGGGCGACATCGATCGCGTCGCGGTCGCGATGCGCTACGTCGACCACCGCGGCGAAGCGACCGAACGCTATCCGTTCAACCCGAACGGGTCGCCGGCCGGCATCACGTCGGTCACGACGGCCGACGGCCGCTTCTCGGTGCTGATGCCGCACATGGAGCGTGTGCATCGTACGGTCACGATGAGCTGGCACCCGGAAGGCTGGGGTGAAGCGAGCCCGTGGCTGCGCGTGTTCCGCAACGCGCGCCGCTGGATCGGCTGATCGGATGATGTTCGACCCGAACGCGCCGGTCGAGGTCGTCACGCTGCGTGACGAACGGGCGAGCGAGGCCGATGCGATCGGCCGCGTGATCCGGGCGGCGTTCGCGGGCGAGCCGCAGGGCGGCGAGTTCGAACAGCGCATCGTCGACACGCTGCGCACGGACGGGGCGCTGAGCGTATCGCTCGTCGCGGAGCGCGACGGGCGTATCGTCGGGCACGTCGCGTTCTCGCCCGTCGCGATCGGCGGCGAGCCGGCCGGCAGCCAGCAGTGGTACGGGCTGGCACCGCTCGCGGTGCGGCCCGATTGCCAGCGGCAAAGCATCGGCGCGGGGCTCGTGCGCACGGGGCTCGACGCGTTGCGGCGGCTCGGCGCGCGTGGCTGCGTGGTGCTGGGCGAGCCCGCGTATTACACGCGTTTCGGGTTCGAACCGCACGGCGACATCGTGTTTCCAGGCGTGCCGCCCGAGTATTTCCTCGCGCTGCCGTTCGACGAATCGGCGCCGCTGCCGGCGGGCGACGTGCGTTATCACGACGTGTTCTATCCCGCCGCGTAGCGAACGCCGCAGGCGGGTAACACCTGGTATGGGAAAGCCGCTCTTCGGAGCGGTTTTTTATTGCGCGTCGGCCACGCACCATCGCGTCGCGCTACATCTGTTTCGTGCACGTCAAAAGAAAAAGCCGCTCCGAAGAGCGGCTTTTCGATGCGCGTATGACGCGCGCCGGCGTTACTGGATCTTCGCCTGCTGACGCAGACCTTCCTCGAACGCCTGCAGCTTCTGCTGCACGAGCTGCTGCGCGATCTGCGCCTTCACCTGGTCGAACGGCGGCGGCGCGATGTCGCGGATGTCGTCGACGCGGATGATGTGCCAGCCGAACTGCGTCTTCACCGGCGCGTCGGTCATCTGGCCTTTCTGCAGCTTCTGCGCGGCTGCCGCGAATTCCGGCACGTACGCCTTCGGGTCCGACCAGTCGAGATCGCCGCCGTTCTTGCCCGAACCCGGGTCCTTCGAGTATTGCTTCGCGAGGTCCTCGAACTTCGCGCCGCCCTTGATCTTCGCGATCAGGTCCTTCGCCTGCTGCTCGTTGTCGACGAGGATGTGGTGCAGGTGGTACTCGCGGTTGCCGCCCACGCCCTTGACGAGTTCGTCATAGCGCGCCTTCACTTCGGCATCGGTCGGCTGGTTCTTCTTCAGGAAGCTCTCGATCATCGAGCGCAGCACGACGGTCTGCTGCGCGACGGCGACTTGCGCCTTCACGTCCGGACGATTCGGGATGCCTTCGCGGATCGCTTCCTGCATCAGGATTTCGCGGTTCACCAGTTCCTGGCGCACGGCCTGCTGCAGTTGCGGGCCGTCGGTCTGGCCTTGCTGGACGAGCTGCGCGACCATCGCGTCGGCGCGCGACTTCGGAATCGGCGTGCCGTTGACGACGGCGATGTTCTGGGCGAATGCCGGTGCCGCTGCAAAAGCAGCCGCCGCGACCCACAGGCGGGGGGATTTCAGGATCATCGGGAATTCCTAATGAGACTAGATTGAAGATTCGTTGAATTCTTCGGGCGTGTAAGCCACGATCGCGAGCGCGTGAATGCCGCGCTGCATCGCATCAGCGAGCGCATCATACACCAGCCGGTGCCGCGCGACGCGCGGCTTGCCCGCGAACGCGGACGAGACGATCGTGACCGTGAAATGGCCGCCGGAGGCCGCGCCCGCATGGCCCGCGTGCTGCGCGCTGTCGTCGCGCACGGTGAGCGACAGCGGCGCGAGCGACGCGGTGAGGCGCGCTTCGATCAGCGCGATGCGTTCGTCGGCGGAGGCGTGGAGAAAGGCGTCGCTCATGTCATTCGTCCTTCAGGTACTTCGTGAGCCACAGGCTCTGCAGGATGATGAACACGACCATCGCGCCCGTCGTACCGAACAGCTTGAAGTTCACCCATTGCGATTCGGTGAAGTTGTGCACCACGTACAGGTTCGCGACGCCGAGCACCGCGAAGAACAGCGCCCAGGCGACGTTCAGCTTGTCCCACACGGGCACGGGCAGCGTGAGCTGCTTGCCCATCATCTTCTCGATCAGGTTCTTGCCGAACGCATAGCGTGCGGCGAGCAGCCCGATCGCAAACAGCCAGTACAACACAGTCGGTTTCCATTGAATGAATTTCTCGTCATGCAGGACGAGGGTGGCGCCACCGAACACGACGATCACGCCGAGGCTGACCCACAGCATCGTGTCGACCTTCCGGTGCCGGAAGGCGACCCAGGCGACCTGGGCCAGCGTCGCGACGATCGCGACGGCGGTGGCGGTGAAGATGCCCCAGACCTTGAAGGCGACAAAAAACAGGATGATCGGAAACAGATCGAACAGGAATTTCATGGCGCTCGCAGCTGCGTGACGGGCCGCTGGCGCGGCCCGTCACCGTTGTAGGGACCCGCCAGGCATCGCCGTCGCGGATCGGGGGCGGGCCGCCCCGGGCTGGCTGCCTCGGCGATCCGCCCGGCGCCGCTCATTCGTTTTCGGGTCGGGACTCGAAGTTTAACGCAGCCGAATTGATGCAGTACCGCAAACCGGTCTTGTCGCGCGGGCCGTCCTCGAACACGTGGCCCAGATGCGCGCCGCAATTGTTGCAGCGCACTTCGACGCGCACCATCCCGTGCGAGTAGTCGACCTTCTCGTCAATCACCTCGCCGTTGAGCGGCTTGAAGTAGCTGGGCCACCCGCAGCCGGAGTGGAACTTGGCGCCGGATTCGAACAGCGGCGTGCTGCAGACGACGCACTTGTAGATGCCGGCGTCCTCGGTGTCGGTGTATTCGCCGGTGAACGCGCGCTCGGTCGCCGCGTGCTGCGTGACCTCGTACTGCATCGGCGTGAGCCGGCGGCGCAGTTCGGCGTCGTCCTTCTGGTACGGGAAGGTCTTGTCGTCGGAATCGTGGGACATGGGGGTTCTCCTGATCGGTCGGTCGAGATGCGCGGGTTGCGGGCTCAGGACGAGCAGCTCACTTCGAGCGAGCCGGCCCAGTCGGGCGGCAACGCCGCGTACGCTTCATGCTCCGGTTGTTCGTCGAACGGACGGCGCAGGATCTGCGCGAGCCGCTCGACTTCCGAAAAATCCTTTTCCTTCGCGCGCCGGATCGCGACTTCGGCCAGATGGTTGCGAAGCACGTATTTGGGGTTCGCGCGGTTCATTGCAACCGCGCGCGCCGCGTCGTCGCGCGTTTCCTCGGACAGCCGCGCGCGGTAGAGGTTCGCCCAGGCGTCGAATGCTTCACGGTCGATGAAGAGGTCGCGCACGGGTGCGTCGCGGCTCGCGTCGTGCTTCGAGATCTGCGCGAGCCGGCGGAACGTCAGCGTGAAATCCGCGTGGCTCGCATGCATCGTCTCGAGCAGCTTGTTCGCGAGTTCGGCGTCGCCCTCGCGTTCGAGTTCGAGGCCGAGTTTCGCGCGCATCGCGCGTTCGAGCGCGGGGCCGAAGCGCTCCGGAAACTTCGCGAGCACGGCCTGTGCGTCGTCCACCGCGCGCTCGGCGCGCGCATCGTCGTCGGCGATGCCGTGCTGCAGCCCGATCAGCGGCAGCAGCGCCTGCGCGAGGCAGTAGCAGTTCCAGTGCGCGATGCGCGGCTGCATCCGGTACGCATAGCGGCCGTTCGTATCCGAGTGGTTGCAGATGTGGTTCGCATCGAACGCATCGACGAAACCGAACGGGCCGTAGTCGATCGTCACGCCGAGGATCGACATGTTGTCGGTGTTCATCACGCCGTGGCAGAAGCCGACGGCCTGCCACTGTGCGACGAGATCCGCCGTGCGCAGCGTCGCGGCTTCGAGCAGCGCGAGGTACGGATCGTCGGCGTGGCGGCAATCCGGATAGAAGCGGTCGATCACGTGATCGGCGAGCTGGCGCAGCAGGTCGGGGCGATCGTTCGAGAAGAAGTGCTCGAAGTGGCCGAAGCGCACGAAGCTCTCCGACACGCGCGTGACGACGGCCGACGTCTCGATTTCCTCGCGCACCACCGGCTGGTCGGAACCGATCACCGTCAGGGCGCGCGTGGTCGGGATGCCGAGGTGATGCATCGCTTCCGAGCACAGGAATTCGCGGATCGACGAGCGCAGCACCGCGCGGCCGTCGCCCATCCGCGAATACGGCGTGCGGCCGCTGCCTTTCAGCTGCAACTCGTAGCGGCGGCCGTCGGTGCCGGTGCGCTCGCCGATCGTCAGCGCGCGGCCGTCGCCGAGCTGGCCCGCCCACACGCCGAACTGGTGGCCGGAATACACCGATGCGTACGGCATCGCGTGCGCGGGCCAGTCGCGTGTCGGGTTGCCGGCGAACAGCTCGGCGAAGCCGGGCTGCGCGACGAGCGACGGCGGCAGGTCGAGCAGGTGCGCGACTTCGCCGGAAAAGCCGACGACGTACGGCGCGGCAAGCGGCGCGGCCGGCAGCCGCGTATGAAACGCGTCGCCGAGCGCGACGAACGCGCCGGCGGCGGGCGCGCCGAGCGTGGCGGCGAGGTCGGGGAGGGTGTCAGCCGTATCGGCTGCGCTTCGGGAAAACGACATGTTGAGCGCCTCTGGGTAAGCCGATATTGTAAGGCGGCGCCGCGCCGCCCGCATGGCGGCCCGCGCGCCATGCGCGACGCCCGTCCGGGGCCGCTGACGGGCGCGCCGCAGAGGCTGGTCACCGATTCGCATCCTCACGGAGAACAAGACGATGGGTAAGCCGTTGCTGGGCCAGATGATGGACATGCCGTTGCTGGTGTCCTCGCTGATTTCTCATGCCGCGCGACATGCCGGCGACACGGAGATCGTATCGAGGCGCGTGGAAGGCGATCTGCATCGCTACACGTACCGCGATTGCGAACGCCGCGCGAAGCAGCTTGCGCAGGCGCTCGCGCGGCTCGGCGTCGAAACCGGCGATCGCGTCGGCACGCTGGCGTGGAACGGCTACCGGCATCTGGAAGCGTATTACGGGATCGGCGGCATGGGTGCCGTGTGCCACACGATCAACCCGCGCCTGTTTCCCGAGCAGATCGCGTACATCGTCAATCACGCGGAAGACCGCTACGTCTTCTTCGATCTCAATTTCGCCCCGCTCGTCGATGCGATCGCGCCGCAATGCCCGCACGTGAAGGGCTGGGTCGCGATGACGGACGCCGCGCACCTGCCGTCCGGCACGACGCCGTTCCTGTGCTACGAAACGCTTGTCGAAGCGGAGGACGGCCGCTACGACTGGCCGCGCCTCGACGAGCAGCAGGCGTCGGGGCTCTGCTACACGTCGGGCACGACCGGCAACCCGAAGGGCGTGCTGTATTCGCACCGCTCGACCGTGCTGCACGCGTACGGCGCCGCGTTGCCGGACGCGATGAATCTGTCCGCGATGGACGCGGTGCTGCCCGTCGTGCCGATGTTCCACGTCAACGCGTGGGGGCTGCCGTACGCGGTGCCGCTCACGGGCGGCAAGCTCGTGCTGCCCGGCAAGGATCTCGACGGGAAATCGCTGTACGAGCTGATGGAAGCCGAGCGCGTGACGTTCTCCGCGGGCGTGCCGACCGTGTGGCTCGGCCTGCTCAACTACATGCGCGAAGCCGGTGTGCGCTTCTCGACGCTGAACCGCACGGTGATCGGCGGCTCCGCGTGCCCGCCCGCGATGCTGCGCACCTTCGAGGACGAATACGGCGTGCGCGTGATCCATGCGTGGGGGATGACCGAACTGTCGCCGCTCGGCACGCTCGCGAAGCTCAACTGGGCGCAGTCGCAGCGGCCGCTCGACGCGCAGCGCAAGCTGCTCGAGAAGCAGGGGCGCGTGATCTGCGGCGTCGACATGCGCATCGTCGGCGAGGACGGCCACGAGCTGCCCTGGGACGGCGTCGCGTTCGGCGAGCTGCAGGTGCGCGGCCCGTGGGTGATCGACCACTACTTTCGCGGCGATACGTCGCCGCTGTCGGACGGCTGGTTCCCGACCGGCGACGTCGCGACGATCGACCCCGACGGTTTCCTGCAGATCACCGACCGCAGCAAGGACGTGATCAAGTCGGGCGGCGAGTGGATCAGCTCGATCGACATCGAGAACGTCGCGATCGCGCACCCGGGCGTGGCCGAGGCCGCCTGCATCGCCTGTGCGCACCCGAAATGGACCGAGCGCCCGCTGCTCGTCGTGGTGCCGCGCGAAGGGGCGAACCTGAACCGTGACGCGCTGCTCGCGTTCTACGAAGGCAAGGTCGCGAAATGGTGGATTCCCGACGACGTCGTGTTCGTCGACTCGCTGCCGCACACCGCGACCGGCAAGCTGCAGAAGCTGAAGCTGCGCGAGACATTCCGCGATTACGTGCTGCCGACGGCGGTCGGCGGGTCGTAACGCGAGCCGTAACGTCTGCGCCCGGGCCGCAAGCGGCTCGCGAAACGGTCGCCCGATCCGTCCCCGGATCGGGAACAAAATTCAAATTGAACGACCGTGCTTTTTCGTTGTATGCTGCCTGCGTTCAACCGGACATGCGGCTGTTCGACCGCGCACAATGAAGCGCAGCCACCCCGGCGCGCGATGCATGGAGGCAGGCAGATGGCAGTGGATTACTCGACTCGCGACGGCGTGGCCGTCCTTACGCTCAACAATCCGCCCGTCAACGGGCTCGGCCTGTCGACCCGTCAGGGCGTCATGGACGCGCTCGATCGCGCCGCGCAGGACCCGTCGGTCACGGCCATCGTGCTGACCGGCGCGGGACGCGCATTCTCGGGCGGCGCCGACATCACCGAATTCAATACGCCGAAGGCGCTCCAGGAGCCGACGCTGCACACCGTGATCCGCGCGGTGGAGGCGAGCGCGAAGCCCGTCGTCGCGGCGCTGCACAGCGTCGTGATGGGCGGCGGCCTCGAGCTCGCGCTCGGCGCGCATTACCGTGTCGCGGCACCCGGCGCGCAGGTGGCGCTGCCCGAGGTGAAGCTCGGCCTGCTGCCGGGCGCGGGGGGCACGCAGCGCCTGCCGCGCGCGGTGGGGCTCGAAACCGCGCTGAACATGATCGTGTCGGGCGCGCCCGTGCCGTCGGAGCAACTCGCGAAGAGCGGGCTGTTCGACGAGATGGCCGACGGCGACCTGCTCGACGCGGCCGTCGCGTTCGCGCGCAAGGCCGGTGCGCAGAAGGGGCCGCATCCGCGCGTGCGCGATCGCAAGATCGTCCACGCGAACGCCGCGGGCTTCATCCAGTTCGCGCGCAATTCGGCCCGGGCCGCCGCACCGAATTTCCCCGCGCCGCACAAGTGCATCGACGCGATCGAGGCCGGCGTGCTGCACGGCTTCGACAAGGGCAGCATCGCCGAGCGCGAGGGTTTCGTCGCGCTGATGATGACGCCGGAAAGCCGCGCGCTGCGGCATGCGTTCTTCGGTGAGCGCGCGGCGAGCAAGATTCCCGACGTGCCGTCCGATACGCCGCTGCGCGAGATTCGCCGTGTCGGCGTGATCGGCGCGGGCACGATGGGCGGCGGCATCGCGATGAACTTCGTGAACGCAGGGCTGCCCGTCACGCTGCTCGAAACGAAACAGGAAGCGCTCGAGCGCGGCGTCGCGACGATCCGCAAGAACTACGACGCGCAGGTGAAGAAGGGCAAGCTCACGCAGGACAAGCTCGACGCGCGCATGGCGCTGATCACGCCGACGCTGTCCTACGACGACCTGAAGGATGCCGACCTGATCGTCGAGGCCGTGTTCGAGGAACTCGGCGTGAAGGAGCAGGTGTTCAGGAAGCTCGACGAAGTCGCGAAGGCGGGCGCGATCCTCGCGTCGAACACGTCGACGCTCGACGTCGACAAGATCGCGGCATTCACGAAGCGTCCGCAGGACGTCGTCGGCATGCACTTCTTCAGCCCGGCGAACGTGATGAAGCTGCTCGAGGTCGTGCGCGGCGCGCAGACCGCGAAGGACGTGCTCGCCACCGTGATGGCCGTGGCGAAGAAGATCCGCAAGACGGCGGTCGTGTCGGGCGTGTGCGACGGCTTCATCGGCAACCGGATGATCGAGCAGTACATCCGCCAGGCGCTCTTCATGCTCGAGGAAGGCGCGCTGCCCGCGCAGGTCGATCGCGCGATCGAGAAATTCGGTTTCGCAATGGGGCCGTTCCGGATGAGCGACCTCGCCGGCAACGACATCGGCTGGGCGATCCGCAAGCGCCGCTATGTCGAGCAGCCCGGCCTGCAGTACTCGAAGATCGCCGACCGCCTGTGCGAGCAGGGCCGCTTCGGCCAGAAGACGGGCGCCGGCTGGTACGACTACGTGCCGGGCGAGCGCAAGGCAAAGCCGTCGTCGCTCGTCGACGAGATGGTCGTCGCGTATTCGAAGGAGCGCGGCGTCGAGCGGCGCAAGATCGGCGACGACGAGATCGTCGAGCGGCTCGTGTTCGCGCTGGTGAACGAAGGCGCGAAGATCCTCGAGGAGAAGATCGCGTCGAAGGCGTCCGACATCGACATGGTCTACCTGACCGGCTATGGCTTCCCGCTGTGGCGCGGCGGCCCGATGCTGTACGCGGACGTGGTCGGCCTCTACAACGTCGAGCGCGCGATTCGCCGCTACGCGGCCGCGCCGAACGGCGACGCATGGCAGCTCGCGCCGTCGATCGCCGAGCTCGCGAAGGCCGGCCGCGGGTTCAACGGCTGACGCGCCGGATCGCGGCGCGACGAACACCCGGAGAAACGCAATGAGACACACCGACGACGTACTGCTCGTGATCGACGTGCAATACGACTTCATGCCGGGCGGCGCGCTCGCGGTGCCCGACGGCGACGCGGTCGTGCCGGTGATCAACGCGCTGGCGCAGCGCTTCGACCAGGTCGTGCTGACGCAGGACTGGCACCCGCGCGAGCACGTGTCGTTCGCGGCGAACCATCCGGGCCGCGAACCGTTCTCCACGCTCGCGCTGCCGTACGGCGAGCAGGTGCTGTGGCCCGTGCACTGCGTGCAGGACACCGACGGCGCGGCGCTGCATCGCGACCTCGACATCCCGCATGCGCGGCTCGTCATCCGCAAGGGCGGCGACGCGCAGGTCGACAGCTATTCCGCATTCGTCGAAGCGGATCGCACGACGCGCACGGGGCTCGCGGGCTATCTGCGCGAGCTCGGCGCGAAGCGCGTGTGGTGCTGCGGGCTCGCGACCGACTATTGCGTCGCGTGGTCGGCGCTCGACGCGCGTGCGGCCGGTTTCGACGCCGCGGTGATCAACGATGCGTGCCGCGCGATCGACCTGAACGGGTCGCTCGCCCACGCATGGCAGCAGATGCAGGCAGCGGGCGTCGCGCATGTGACGTCCGCGGGCGCGCGCCCGGCGGCGTAGCGCATTTTCCCCATTCGATGCAGGACATGAAGCAGGACCGAAGGAGACTCGCATGACCGAAGCCGTAATCGTATCGACCGCCCGCACGCCGCTGGCGAAATCCTGGCGCGGTGCTTTCAACATGACGCACGGCGCGACGCTCGGCGGCCACGTGGTCGCGGCCGCACTCGAACGCGCGAAGCTCGACCCCGCGCGCGTCGAGGACGTGATCATGGGGTGCGCGAACCCCGAAGGCGCGACCGGCGCGAACATCGCGCGGCAGATCGCCTTGCGCGCGGGGCTGCCCGTGAGCGTGCCGGGGATGACGGTGAACCGCTTCTGCTCGTCGGGGCTGCAGACCATCGCGCTGGCCGCGCAGCGGATCATCGCGGGCGAAGGCGAGGTGTACGTCGCGGGCGGCGTCGAATCGATCTCGTGCGTGCAGAACGAGATGAACCACCACATGATCCAGGAAGGCTGGCTCGCGCAGCACAAGCCCGAGATCTACTGGAACATGCTGCAGACGGCCGAGAACGTCGCGAAGCGCTACGGCATCTCGAAGGAGCGGCAGGACGAGTACGGCGTGCAGTCGCAACTGCGTGCCGCGGCCGCGCAGGAAGCCGGACGCTTTCGCGACGAGATCGTGCCGATCACGGTGCTCGCGGGCATCGCCGACAAGGCCACGGGCCGTCTGTTCACGAAGGAAGTGACGGTATCGGCCGACGAAGGGATCCGCCCGGACACGACGCTCGAAGGCGTGTCGAAGATCCGGTCGGCCGTGCCGGGCGGCGTGATCACCGCCGGCAACGCCAGCCAGTTCTCGGACGGCGCGTCGGCCTGCGTCGTCATGAGCGCCGACGCCGCGCAGCGCGAAGGGCTGCAGCCGCTCGGCGTATTCCGCGGTTTCGCGGTGGCGGGCTGCGAGCCGGACGAGATGGGCATCGGCCCCGTGTTCGCGGTGCCCAAGCTGCTGAAGCAGGCGGGGCTGAAGGTCGACGATATCGGCCTGTGGGAACTGAACGAAGCGTTCGCGGTGCAGGTGCTGTACTGCCGCGACACGCTCGGGATTCCTGAGGATCGCCTGAACGTGAACGGCGGCGCGATCGCGGTCGGCCATCCGTACGGCGTGTCGGGCGCGCGCCTGACGGGCCACGCGCTGATCGAAGGCAAGCGGCGCGGCGTGAAGTACGTAGTCGTCACGATGTGCATCGGCGGCGGGCAGGGTGCGGCCGGCCTGTTCGAAATCCTCTGATCTTTGGCGGGCGGCGGCCGCGGCTTCGCTTCGGCGAGGCAGGCGGCCGCGATGCGAATCGGCGCGACTGAACCGCCATTCGAAACAATCGGGAAGCAAAAGGCGTGCGCCGGGCAATGCCGTTTCCCCTTACTTGTCAAACAATTTGCCCCACCTATACTTGCTCTGACATTTGCCTTTCGGCACGATGGGCCGGATCGTGCGTCGCACGATCCGTGCCGCGAAGGTTCGAACCAACGCAGCAGACCGACCGGGGACCGAATGAGTACGACCTATGCAGCCGGGGAACCGCCGCGCGTCGTCAGCGCGGCCGCGAGGCTCTACGCGAAATGCCTGCTGGTCGGATTCGCGTTGCTGCCCGCCTATCTGATCGCCTATCTGTGGTTCTTCAGCGACCCGCACGCGGTGTTCGAGAACCACGCGTTCCATGAAATCGCGATCGCGGCCGCGACCCTCGAGGGCGGGTTCGTTACCTACGTGACGTGGGTGTGCTACCGGTCGTCCGGCGAACCGCTGCTGCGCTGGCTGACACTCGGCTTTCTCGGCTTCGCGATGATCTACGCGCTGCACGGTGCGTTCACCGGGATGGCGCATCACAATATCTGGCTGTTCCTGCTGTACGGGCCCGCGTCGCGGCTCGTGATGTCGATCCTGCTGCTCACGGGCCTGCTGTCCTATGCCCGTCCGCCCGATCGCTTCGACAAGCGCACGAGCGTGCGCACGTGGCTGCCGTGGATCGTGTTCTTCGTGATCGTCAACGTCGTCGTGGCGTACATCGCGTATTCGCCGGTCGCGGGCGCGCCGGGCACGCGGCTGTCGATGGAAGGCGGCGCGCTCGTGTTCTCGCTGCTGAACGTCGCCATGCTGCTCGCGCGCCGGATCCGCTCGCCGCTGATGGTGATCTACGGCGTGTCGATCATGGCGTTTGCGCTGTCGTCGCTGGCGTTCATTCTCGGCAAGCCGTGGAATCACATGTGGTGGCTCGCGCACGCGATTTTCGCGGGCGGCTTCTTCCTGCTCAGCTACGGCGTCGTGCAGGCGCTGCAGACGACGCGCTCGTTCTCGGCGATCTACAGCCAGGAAGACCTGATGAGCCGGCTGTCGGAATCGATGGCGCGCACCGAGAGCGCGCTGCAGGAACTGCGGCGCACGAACCAGAAGCTCGAATACATGGCCGCGACCGATCCGATGACGGGCGCGTCGAACCGCCGGCAGTTCATCGCGCAGGTCGAGCGCGAGATGGTGCGGGCCGAGCGCGACGGCACGCCGTTCTGCCTGCTCGCACTCGATCTCGACAATTTCAAGAACATCAACGATGCGTACGGGCACCAGATCGGCGACGAGGTGCTGCGCGGCGTCGTGCGTCAGTGCCTCGACGCGATCCGGCCGGCCGGCGGGCTCGCGCGGGTCGGCGGCGAGGAGTTCATGGCGCTGCTGCCCGAGATGCCGCTCGAAGGCGCGCGGATGACGGCCGAGCGCGTGCGCTCGTCGATCGCGAGCTCGCCGTTCGGGCTCGATTTCAAGCGCGTGCAGGTGACGGTCAGCGTCGGCGTCGCGCAATACGGGGTCGACGGCAGCACGGTCGACGCGTTGCTGCGCGTCGTCGACGAACGGTTGTACCAGGCGAAGCGGGAAGGGCGAAACCGCGTCGTGTCGCGGTGACGCGGGGTGGCGCGGCACGCCGGACGTTCGGCAACGCGGCTGTGCCGAAGGCGTGTCGATCGTTTCGATTTCCGCCCAAGCCCCGGGCGAGGTAACGCCCCCGGGGCTTCAGCATGCCCGGTCGGCATGCGACGGGCGATACGCAGCTAGCGCGATGCCAGGGCCGCCGCGTTTTCCGGCTGCGCATCCTGTATCTGCCGCGCCGCCTGCCACCAATACTTGCCCGCGCGCTGCTGCGGATCGCGGATCGCGAGATACGTCGTACTCCAGAGCTGTGCCGCGTTGGCTTCGGTCGCATCGGCGCTGCGCGTGCCGAACGCGTCGGTCTGGTACTTGCCGTTCACGTAGGACCACGTCCACATCTCCGACGTCCGCATGTCGCGCCCGTTCGAGATCACCTGCCAGATCGTCTGTCGTGCCTGCGCGAGCAGCGTGCGGGTCGCGGCCGACAGGTCCTGACGCGCGAGCTGGCGATCGAGCCCGGCCACCCACATCGCCTGCTGCCACGACCAGATCACCGTGCCGTGATAGGCGGAACTCGTGAACTTCGGCCACAGTGCCTGGCTCGCATACGCAGGGTTCGCGATCAGCATGCCGGCATCGGTCACGAGCCCGGTCGGGAACGGCCGCGTGACGTCGGCGACGATCCGCTGGAGCTGGTCGTCCGGCGGTGTGCCGAACAGCAACGCGAAGCCGCCATCGGAGTTCATCACCGGAATCGGGTTGCCCTGCTGATCGAGCGACAGCGCGTAGAAGGCCAGCGGTGCGCCAGGCGCGGCACCGGCCGGCACGCCGGCGGACGGCGCATAGGCCGACACGTCGGCGGTCGCCTGCGCGGCCGGCACGCTGACCTGGAACAGTGGCGGCGCCTGCGTTTCCCATGCGGCCGCCTGGTTCGCCGTATTGGCGAGCGTCGCGCGCTGTCCGGCATCCAGGTACGGATCGAGCAGGCCGCGCGTGAGGAATGCGTTCGCCGCGCGCAACGCGGCCGGCACGAGCACCGCGTTCACGTCGTACGGGTAGACGCCGCCGCCGAGCCCGTCGGTGCTGTCGCGCCAGTTGCCGACGATCTCGCCGGGCCGCAGGTGGATCAGGTTCGCGACCGACGGCTGCTGCGCGAACGGCTGCGCGGTGGTCGCGACGTGCAGCAGGTTGACGACCAGGCGGGCGCCGTTGGTCTGCCCGTCGCTGCCGCGCTGGGCCAGATACGCAGCCGCACGCGCCTGGCCGCGCGTATCGTCGATCAGCCACGCGGCCGCGATCGGCGCGAGCAGGTAGTCGCTGTCGATCATCTTGTAGTCGTAGGTCGGCGTCGGATCGTTCGGTCTTCCGTTCTTCTGGTTGTCGACAAGTGCGAACTCGCCGATGCCTTCCTCGTGCGCGACCTTGCCGTCGGCCGACAGCCGGCTCAGCACCGACGACAGGCCGGCCTCGATCGCCGCGGGTTCGAGCACGGGCATCAGCATGCGCACCGAGATCAGCGTGTCGCGGCCGAAGTAGGTGTCGTACTGCCACGAGCCCGCCAGCAGCTTGTCGTGGAAGCTCAGGAATTCGAGCACGTTCTGGCTCACGGGGTCGGGGTTCACCGACGGCGCGAGCAGGTCGGCGCGCGTGATCGGCGACAACGGCGTCTCGCCCGACAGCGCATCGACATGCAGCCGCAGCGTGTGCGAGCCCGCCGGTGCGCTCAGGACGAGCTTGCCGCCCGCAGCCGGCACGATGCTGCCGCCGTCGCGCAACGTGATGCGCAGCGAATAGCCGGACGCGCCGTCGATCCGGTCGCGTTGCCATTGCGCGGCGCTGCCCTGGACCGTCGGCGCGGCGAGAATCTGTTGCGGAATCGTTGCGCCGCCGTTGAAGTCGCGCAGGAAGCGCACGTTGCTGAGCACGCCCTGGCGGATCGTCAGCGTGCCGGTGTCCACCGACACGTCGGCGCCGATGCCGTACAGCGGGCGGCCGTGCGCGTCGGGTGCCGACAGCGCGGACGGCGGCGTGTCGAGGCTCCAGTTCACCGGCTGCGCGGTGTCGTCGAACCACAGCCCCGTGCCGCTGTTGCCGGCGGGGAAGACCACGAGCAGGCGCGGTTTCGTCGACGAGCGCACCAGCAGGTGCGCGGCGACCTTGTCCTGCCGGTAGAACGCGTTGATCTGGCCGCCGGCGTCCATGCGGAACGACAGCGCGGCGTTGTTCGACGGCGGGCTGTTCGATTTGACGTCGTCGTCGTTGCAGGCCGCGAGCAGGCCGGCGCAGATGAATCCGAGGCACAGCGACTTCACAAGGCGATGCATGTTGATGTCCCTCCTGATGACTGGCGATTTTTTATCGGAATGGTCGAATGGACGGATCTGTTGTCCGTTTGTTACCGTGTCTCGGGCATTCAAGTGAATGCCGGGTGTTAATCAGGATGTGATGCTGTTGCGGTGAGTGAGTCGAGCAGGAAATTGGCAAACAGGCGATAAATTCCGAAAACTGAAACGGCAAGGGACGCCGCCTCGACATGAAGCGAGAAAAGGCAAGGCGGGCAGCGTTCGTGCAGGCGCGTGCCAGCTGTGTGCGGCGGGAGAAAATCAATCGTAAGTCGCTGTAGGGAATTCTAAATTTTCAGAAGAATCGAAGTCAATGGCGTTTTCCTGATTTCAGGCTGTTTTGCGAAAAAAGCGATCGTAACTATTACTCATTGAATCGGTAAATTATGCGATTTAATGAAGGCGGGTATTGGAATCCGGATATTCGGTGAATAAATAATCGGCAATGGCGTTTCATTTTACCGATTGCTGCCGTGCCGGAATTGAATCGTCCAGTTTGCGCGGGCGATTGCCGAGGCGTGCAGGCCTGCGCCGAAGCGGCGCACGTGAAGCCGGGCAAGCCGCGTTCCCGCGATTTAATGGAAGGCTGCGCGATCGTTCCATCGGAGCCTTCAAGTTTGGTAGGCTTGGCGATTGCCGCCGCTTGCGCGGATCGCGCCGTCGGTGAGCGACACGGTGAAAATGCGCGTATCGTCGCCGGAAAGGCCGGGCGACAGCCGATTCGATACGCGTTTTCCCTCCGTTGCCGCGACCGCGTGCAAGCGAAGCGGGCAGACGACCGGCCGGGCATCACCCGGCCGGCCACGAGGCGGGCCGAGCCCGCATCGTGAACACCAACGAACAGGAGCAACCGAAGTGATCCGACATATCGTCATGTGGAAGTTGTGGGGCAATTTCGCGCTTCATCTTATTGATAATAAAGAAGAAAAAATAATTTCTATGTGAATGGTACCCCTATTGGTACCCCCTTTTTTTCACGTTGGCCCAGCCCGAAGGCGGTTCATTGTTGCTTCGCGAGAATGAGGCACTTCTCTGTCTGGATCGTGTGAACGCGCAAGGCTGTTAGTTCAGGGACTCCCTTCTCCCTTGGTAACGCGCTGTCGAACGGAGCCCACCTCTCGGGATATATATGCGGGCATCCGATCTCCCGAACTGACCGACACGTAACCATCCATCACCTCGGTCGCACATGCTCAATGTCGCGTCGCAAGCGCGAGAAATGACGTGGTCTGTGATTGTTAATAGCCTGGACAGGGTTCCCTAGTAACAGGCAATTTCATGTACTAGACTGAATGCGGCGGGGTTCAGAAAAACTCATACTTGGGGAAGACCATGGGACCACTTACGGTACTACTTGGAAGTCCGCTCGATACGGAGAAAAAATCCGGGATTATCCGTATTGTTACGCCTAAGGGGGATGTGATTTCCATACAGGCAAAAGACGTAATCTCATCATCGAATGCTGACGCAGGCGGTGATCTCAAGCGTTACGCAATACCAGGGGATGCAATTGTAACTATCGAAGTTACGGGATCGGTCTTGCGTGGCCTTGATGCAACAACGGACACTGTTATGAAGTGGGTCGACGATGGTGGGACGATCTCCAAGAGCCGGGATGATACGTGAATCCACAGATCGTTATACTTAGTCACCGTGAAGACGAGCACGCGTTAGCTGCCCTTTCTGCATTTTCCGCCAACGTTACTCCTTTCCTTTTGGATATCGGCCGCGCAGGAATAGATTTCATGGCCACGAGTCACGGAGACGGCACTTTAGAACTAAATACTCGTGGAGGGCAGCGAATTATATTTTCTAAAGCCGCATTCTGGTGGAATCGTAGGCCTAGAGTCAATCATTGTGCAGGTGCTGACTACCATTACAGAGCAGTTCAAGAGGCTGAGTATGAGGCGTTCTGGAAGGGAGTTTTCAGGCACGGAGCAGGTGGTCACTGGTGTAACCCATTCGATAATCAAGTCGCCGCTCAAGATAAGATTTATCAGTTCCACGCGGCTAGCTCTATTGGACTAAAGGTTCCCGATACTATGTGGACAAATTGCCCTCAAGAGGTTGAGGCATTTTTGAATAAGCATAATGGTAGGGTGATCTTCAAGATGTTTAGTGGAACCAAGTCCGTTTGGCAGCCATGCAGAAAGTTCGATGATAAATTTACGTCCTCAGTCAATTATGTGCAGTTCATGCCGGCCATTTACCAAGAATACATCGCAGGAGATTTTGAGCATCGGGTAACTATATTCGGTGAGCATTGTTTTGCGGCAACGGCGAATCTCTCTGAATCACGATATCCGGCTGATGTTCGGATTGACTTGAGATTGCGAAGGAGGAAAGGGTGTATTGATAAATTAATTGAGAAAAGACTTCGTGAGTTTATGGGGAGGTTTGGGCTTTCATTTGCGACATTTGATCTTCGGGAGAGAGAAGATGGCGAGGTGATTTTTCTCGAATGCAACCCCATGGGACAATTTCTATATCTTGATAACTTGTACCAAGGGGAGATGTTGCGTAAATTTTGTGAATTTGCTGAATCTCATGTATCGAATCACATGAGTGAGCCATCATATGATGGACAAAAAAATGAAGCTGCCGTGCACGATCCCATCGAGTCGATCCGTGTGCCGATCTACGAGGCTGCAAATAGTTGGTTAACGCATATGAACTAACGCCGATTTGAATACGCTCGCAATGCGCGCTTGGGGCGGCAGGCTATCGTGTCGCGGTTGGTGACCGAGAGCTGGTCGCGGAAAGTCCGATCGTTGGTGCCCCTTAAAACGACCGCAGAGGATTATTTCGCACGTCGGGACTTCGCTTGCACTGCGCGTGGGGACGTGCCGCGATCGGCCGTCGCGTCCAGTCAATTCCAAGATCTCTGTTGCGGGGAGTGTAGGCGTTGAGACAAGCGCTACGGCGTCGGAGCAGTGTCGACGCCGTAGCGGGCCTTCGCGGCATGTCATTGGGCTGTGGGCGTTTCTATGGAAGTGATGGATCGAATCCAAGCTTGTACTTCGGTTTCAACCCAAAGGGACAAGTTGCGTACACGTCGCGGTTTCGGGAAGCTGCCTTCTTTCATCATGTCGTAGATTGTTGTCTTGCCGAGGCCCACCATTCCAATAACCGTCGGTAGCCGCAGCAGGCGCTCACTGGTAGTGCTCAATTCGATTTTCCTCTTTGTTCGATGACTTGCTGCGTTGCACAGGTAAGTTGCATGAATCCCGTTTCGAGCGCGATCGCGGTCGTTGAAGCCCAGGTTCACGCGTCTTGCGCGGCTTTGTCGCGAGCGAACGACCCGATCTCGTCGGCCATCAAGTCCAGCAGCTCGACGTCGGCCGCGTGCGAGATCTCGGTGATTAATGCGCGCATCTCGATGCGACGGGCGTCGAACCGCGCGATGCTGCCTTGGCGGGTATTCGCCAAGGCTTCGTTCGTCTGGATAGGTTTGCGGCGCGTGAGCGGCGCTTTGTCTTTCTGGATTGCTTTTTCGGGCGTCAGCCCGTCGTTGTTCGACTGCATCGAAGAACCATTGACGCTCGCCAATGCGATAGCCGGGCGCTTCTCCACGTGTTCCCGCTTTCGCGGCAGCGGACGTGGGGTAGAAAGGGCCGGGCGCGAGGTCATTTCGCTGCCTCCTGCGCCATACCCGGCGTCCAGTCGGGATCGGGGAGCTGCAGAATGTCATCGAGCCATTGCAGGACGAACGGAAGGTCTTTCTGGCGCTTGAGGTTCTCGTAGCCGAGAGCTTTTTTAAGCCATCGAGCACCTTCCTGTACCGCTTGCATTCGCGTCGGGTAGGTCGCGGTTCCTGCGCCGAACTTCAGGGGAGTCGATGCGAAGCTGTCCCCGAAGTTGTACATAGCCGCGCAAATCCACTGATCTGCTTTCGGTTGGGCCACGTAGATCTCGGCGATCGGCTTTTTCGTGCGCTTGCTGTTGGGCGACCGAAGGGTATCGGTCGCGACGCAGCGACCGTCTTGATCCGGTGCCGTCACGGGGTAGATCCGTGCTTTTTGCGGAGTGTCGAGGAGATCGGCGAGCGGCGAGAGTGCCGTATGGACGGCTCGAACCGTTCCGGGCGAAAGCTTACCGAAAACGGGATCATGGAAGACTGCCTGTAGCGCGTGCAAAAGTTGCTTTGCACACCCGTCTTTGATCTTCGTGGGCGTGGCCGGCTTGGAGGTCGAAGTGCGGCGAGTCAGGTGTTTCTTGGTGACCTTAATTTTGCCGGCTTCTTTCGCTTTCGCAAGGCCCGACACGATTCGTTCGAGCGCCTTGTCGGCACCATGCGCGCGAATCTCTTCGATCGCGAGGGTGCCGGCGATCGATCCAGCGCGTACGAGCGCGTGCAGTTCTGCCGGTGCCGTTTCAAGCAGTGCGGCATCGCGAATCGATTGCTCGGAAATGTTCAGGTGGTCGCAGATGGCTTTCACGTCCAGTTTATGAACATCGCGCAACTCGGCGATCGAGGTGGCGAGATCGAGCGGCGTTGACGCCTTCGAGACGTTGCTCAAGTAGCCGTCGATCACCATCTTCGACCGCTTCACTTCGCGGGAATCCAGCACGACAATCGGAATCCTTCCGAGATATTTCCCGGCCTTGATTGCGGCGCCAGCCGCGAGGTAGCGGTGCTGTCCCTTGAAGACGTAGAAGTAATCCTTTCCGTCGACCTTTCGCGCATAGCAGTGCAGCGGGGAACCCTTGTCGTACCCGTTCTGCATCATCATGGCGGTCAACTCCTTGACCCACTGCGGATCGACCGGACGGACGTTGTCGCGAGGGTCGTAACGCAGCGCTTCATACGGCGTCATCCACAGGTCGGCGGAAGTCGCGCCGGCCGCGGCCGCTGCCGCCTTCGTGTTCCCGGTCTGGATGGGCGCGGTCAGGTCGAGCTGTTGCGTGCGGTCGTCCATTACGCAACCTCTTGCGTTGCCGCCGCCCGCGTCTTGCCCCGCTTTTTCGCTTTATCGATCGCCTTCGACGCCTCGACATCCGCTGCGCGCTTGGCGTCGCGCAGGCGCTTGATTGCGTCGGCGCAGTTGCCTTCGTCCGGAATCGAGATTTGCCTGCGGGCGATCTCTGTACCGTCGAGGATCAAATATTCCGTATGCACGCTGTCCGGCAGCGGACGGCGTCCGACAACGTACTTGCCGATCAGGATCGGGGTCGACGGACGGCGTGCGTTCCGGTCGTATCGCGTGACGGTGCGAAGTGAGAGGGTGTCGCGACGTTCGACGTCGGAAAGGGGTTCTGCTTTGACTTTGATGCGCGGCATGGTGGTCTCCATGACGCCGGGGACTCGCCCCGGCAATGTCGGGGCGGCTTAAACGCTGACGTGATAAGCGGTGGTCGGGGCGACGACCGGATCGTCCTGGAACACATTCACGACGACAAACAGCAGGGCGGCGACGACCGTCCAGCGGAAGATCTTCGATTTTTCAAAGTTGCTTTGGCGAGCGGGTTCGGACGGCGTAATGCGGGGCGTGTTTTCCTCACGAAGCCATTCGTGGCGGTCGGTGGATTGATGGTCGAGCATTTTCATGGGCTTCTCCAAAGGCTGCGCGGGCGGCAGCGATGAAGACGAATGTTAGGCATTCCTTTGTCGATATGCAATAGGAGTGCCTAACTATTTTTCCGTGTCATCGCATTTGCTCGCGAAGGGCCCGGCGAACCTTCCTGAAAGGTGTTGTATTCTTCCGACTAAATACTGTATGTTTGTACAGTAGTTAAGGGAAAATATTGCCGAAGGGAGGTTGTTGCGGGGCTATGTCAACAGGGGAATTGCGCTGCAAACCGGGCGATGTGGCGATCGTCAGTCGATGCCGGAACCGGTCGCGTATTGGCATGCTCGTTCGGATCATCGGCCCGCACGGCAGCGATGACTTCGATTGGGATGTCGAGATTCTTGGCGGGCCGATCAGAGGGCGCGGGATACGTTCTGGGTGTGTCGGAACGCACCGCAAGGCCGCTGTATTCGACTGGAACCTTACCCCTCTTGGGGGTCAGGCGCATTCAGATCGAGAAGGTCACCAGACTGCTGTCCGCGCAGATCTTCAAACACCTTGAGCGTTTCCAGCAGCGCGACAAATGCTGCCGACGGCAACCCAAGTTTGTCTGCCTTGGCGAGCGCGTCAACCAGTGCTTGAGCATGCGTACCTAGGATTTCTTGTCGTTGGGGGGCGGGCGCATTGGCTCGACGCACCATCTGACCTTCGCCAGTGGCGAGCCACCACGGATCGACGTTCAGGAATTCGGCCGCAAGCAGCAAGTTCGCGCCCTCCATCTTTTTCGTTTTCCCGCTCAACCAGTCGCTGACCGAGGGCGCTCGCACTCGGCAGGCCCGCGCTAGATCTGCAGCCTTTTTCTCAGGCGGCAACTTCATTGCCTGTTCCAGGCGTTCGGCTAGTGTCGTCATTAGGAAAGCCTAACTGAATGAACATAAGGAATGCCTTGCTTTTCATGTAAGGAACACCTAACATGGCGGCATGAATACGCTCCTGAATCGAGACCCGTACGCGTGCGCCGTAATCGATGCATTCGGCGGAACGGCCGCGACTGCCCAATTGTGCGAAGTCCGGATGCCGTCTGTATCCGAATGGCGTCGGAACGGCATTCCGCGAGCGCGTCTGTTGTTCTTGAAGCTCGCGCGTCCTGATCTGTTTGCTTCTCTAGACGCACACGACAACTCGTTGTCACCTCCCATCGACGCGTGACAGCCGTAGTTGCGCACCTCGTGAGCTGAATCTTAGTTGCGACCCTGTGCGCGCGACAGGATGAAAGTCACTCTCTACCAATCTCCCGCTATGACCTGCCGATACGACAGTACCGAATGGCTGGACGTGCTTTATACGTCTGTTCGCAACACGCCCGGCGGTGTCGCCGACGCGGCGAATCACCTCACCGTCCGACGCGGTAAGAACATCACGCCGGAATCGCTTCGCCTGCGCCTGCGTGGTGTTGGCGATAGTCGCTTGTCGATGGAAATGTTCGAGTTGCTGGTCGAGTGGATGCAGGAAAAGGCAGAGGGCGAGGCGTACGCGATCGACGCGCTGCATGCGTTGAACGCGCGCTTCGGGCTGGTTGCCGAACACGTCGACGACCATGCCGCTGACGACGTCAGCGAACCCGGCACGCTGCGTCTTGTATCGACGGCGCTGCACCTACAGGCGCATGTTGGTCTCGTTGCTGACGATGTGACGCGTGCGCTGGCTGATCAGCGGATCGACGATCAACATGCTGAGAAGATCATCGCGACCGGTCGCAAGGGCCAGCGTCTGTTCCAGCGTTTGATTCACGCTGCTCGCAACCTCGCCGCGCGTCGGCGCCGTCGTCATGGAGCGGTTTAAGCCTGGCATGGGGTGCTGTCGTCCCGACCGTGAACACGTCGGCCTCTGCTGCTCGCCCGAGCAGCAATTGGCATGCGCTGTCACGACGCTCGCATCCCGATTCGAGTATGCCCCCGCCGAAGCGGGGCGCTTGCTGTCCGAATTGATCGCCACGTTCCCTGATCGCCTCGTTCCGATTCTTGCGGAAGCGAACGCAGCCGGGCGCGTGCGGCTGTTCATCGAGCGAACTGCGCGCGCTTGCGCCGCGCTCCCGACCAAGGCGGAACGTCACGCGTTCCGCGATCAGCTTACCGATCGTCTCTGCGCGCTGGACCTTGCCGCGTTCGACGATCTCATGTCGACGGAATGGCGTCGACTGCGCGGCAAATAACCGGAGACACATGTGAACGTGAACGGGATCAGTAGCGCGTTGCGACGCAGCGCATCGCAATACAGCCGCTCGCCGAGCGGGCGGCAGTGCTATGCGGCGGGGCGAGCCGCGTGGCGAAGCTTTTCTCACAAGGTCGAGCGCGACCGTCGTCTCGTCGAGCTGGAGGCGGCTCGTCGTGCGAGCTAACAGCGCGCAACTCAACGAATTGTGATCTGGCCGCGACATGCGGCCAAAGTAACTTTGATCGAGGGAATTTTTGTATGGCGACACTGGACCAGATCATTCAGCAATTGCGTGCTGCGGGTCATCCTGACCTGCCCGCCGGGCATCCGATCGCGGACGGCAAACATCACCGATACGGGCCGCGCAAGAAATACTGGTATCAGCTTCGCGAAGTCATCAGCAAGGGCGCGGTAATCGGCTATGGCGGTACGTTCGGCCATTTCTCGGGCGATGATCCGGGCACCGAGCGATTCGAGTGGAGCGGCGCACCGCTGAGCGAGGAAGTGCTCGCGGAGACGCGTCGCCGGCAGGAAGCCGCCGACCGTGAGCAGGCCGAGCGCGATGCGCGTCAGGCGAAGCTCGCCGCGAACCGTGCGCGAGATCAGTGGAACCGCGCGGCAGAGCACGGCGAGTCCGCCTATCTTGAACGCAAGCGCATCACGGCCGAAGGCGTGCGTTTCGACGCGGACGGCACGATGTTCGTGCCGATGTATCAGTACGGCGAGGACGCCCGGCTCGTCGGCCTGCAGAAGATCACGCCGGACGGCGCGAAGCGCTTCAACAAAGGCATGGAAAAGAAGGGCGCATCGTATCTGCTCGGCGAGGTCGGCGTAGACGACCAGATCGTGCTGGTCGCCGAAGGCTACGCGACCGCGCGCTCGATCCGCATGGCAATCGACGAGGCGTTCGCAGTCAATGTCTGCTTCGACGCGGGTGGCATCCTCCCGGCCGTGCGCTACCTGCGTGCGACGTATCCGGATGTGCACGTGCTGGTCTGCGCCGACGACGACTGGAAGATCGAGCAGCGCATGCGCGACTGGCTCGCCGACGAATTCGCTTTCCGTGGTGAACTGCTGTTTGGTGCCGACCCGGTACGGATCGAGGCGAAGAACACGTGGTACATGGTCGCCGCGTCACGCCGTCGTGACGACAATGGCGTGCCGTATGTCGAGGTCAGCTACGGAAACGACGTGATGCCGTTGCGTCGTAAGCGGTTCGAGAACACGGGCCTGAAGCGTGCACGCGAGGCGGCAGCGACGGTCGCCGACGTCAGCGTCGCTTATCCGGCATTCGCCAAGCGCGGCGAGCGCAAGCTGACCGATTTCAACGACTTGCACGTCGAAGAGGGGATCGATGTGGTCGAGGCGCAGGTGCAGGCGGCGATCTTGCGCGTCATCGCGCCAGCGAACGACGAGATCCGGCCGGCGACCGTCGCCGTGTCGACCGCGGACGGTACGGCGACGAAGCCGGCCGCGACGTGCGCTGCCGCGAAACAGCCGGAATGGGATGGCCGTGAGGCAGAGAACGGCGCACACACGTGGGAGCAGGATCTGGCGCGTTCGGACAAGGGCACGCTGCTGCCGACGCTCGGCAACGTGCACATGATCCTGTCGAACCACAAGGCATGGCAGGGCGTCATCGAGCAGGACGACTTCGGCGGTCGCGTGATGAAGCGTAAAGCGCCGCCGTTCCCGCAGGGCGTGAAGGGCGAGTGGACCGACATGGACGACCAGCGCTGCGCGCTTTGGTTGTCGCAGCGCTACGGCCTCTCGGTGCGCACCGATATCGTGATGAACGCTGTTCTATTGGTGGCGGACGCGACGCACTTCCATGACGTGCGCGAATACCTCGAAGGGCTGACTTGGGACGGCGTGCCGCGTGTGCGCGCGATGCCGTCGACATACCTACGCGTGGCCGACAGCGAGTATGTGCAGCTCGCGTTCATGAAGTGGATGATCGCCGCCGTCGCGCGCGTGATGGAGCCGGGTTGCAAGGTCGACAACGTCCTGATCCTCGAAGGCAAGCAGGGGCACCGCAAGTCGACGGCGCTGAAGGTGCTGGCCGGCGCTCCGTGGTTCACCGATACGCCGATCCAGATCGGCAACAAGGACACGTACGCGGTGCTGGCCGGGAAATGGGTGATCGAGCTGGCCGAGCTGGACTCGCTGAACAAGGCCGACTCGTCGGCGGTGAAGAGCTTCTTCGCGACGGCCGTCGACCGGTTTCGCAACTTCTACGGCAAGCGCGCGACCGACGTCCCGCGTCAATGCGTGTTTGCCGGCTCGGTCAACTTCGACACCTACCTGAAAGACGAATCGGGCAACCGGCGTTACTGGCCGCTGCGTGTTGGCGGGCTGGTCGACATCGACGGCATTGTGGCCGTTCGTGAACAACTCTGGGCGGAAGCCGTGCACCTGTATCGCTCGGGCGTCGTGTGGCACGTAGAAGAGCATGAACGTCCGCTGTTCGAGATCGAGCAGGCGGAGCGCTACGAGGGAGACGTGTATGAGGACAAGATCGCCAAGGCCCTGGAATTCGTGTCGCGCACGACGATGGAAGAGATCCTCGCGGACATTCTGAAGCTCGATACGTCGAAATGGACGCTGGCAGAGCAACGCCGCATCGGCAAGGCGTTGAAGTCGCTCGGGTGGGTGCGCAAGCGCGAGTCAACTGGATCGCGTGGCTGGTACTACGTGAAGGAGGAGCAACAGCAGGAAGCGGAGCGCGAACTGGTCGCAGCGGGCGATGACGACAGTCCGCTGTGATCGCGTGGCGCGCTGTGCCTGTACGGTAAGCGCGCCACATGCCCCGTCTTGGCGCGCTGTGGACGTCCCATGTCCCAACGTCCCAAGGCGCGGTCTCGGGCGCGGGTGCAGGGGCGCGACATGCGCGACGTGAGCGGCGCATGTCGCATGTCGCAGGCGCGCACCCCTGCAAGCCTTATCCCTTGGGACATTAGGACGAAAAGGAGAGAGTGATGATCGATTTGAAAGAGCGGGTAGGCGTTGCTGTGAGCATTCGTGGTCAGTTCACCGACCCGATTGCCGATCCTAAAGTTACTTTGGGCGCGCTCGCCTTTGCGAACGATCTCGGTAGCTCGTTGGCCCGAATCAAGGCCGGGCCGCTGCCGACGCCTGCAATCATTCGCCGTGCAACGTTGCTGCTGGCGCAGATGATCCGGACGTCTGGCCGATTCAAACGTGCGCGGTTCACGGGCCTGTCGCGCGACGAGCGTCGAGATCAGCGTGCGGGGCATGCTGTCGAGCGTTCGAAGGTCGACATCGTCGAGCGCTTCGCGCTGCGGTTGCTGGACGAGTGGGTGAACGATCAGTGTGTCGAGTGCGAAGGGCGTGGTGTCGTGCGTCGAGCGCGTGCCGTCACGACATCAACGCACGCGTGTGATGTATGCGGGGGCAGCGGGAAGGTATGTGTATCGGAGGAGCGTATCCCGTTCTTCGAGGGACGTAACGGGCCGCTGGTCTTTCGGGAATACGAACCATGTGACGACTGCGGAGGGATGGGGCGGATCACTGCGTCGCCGGTTTCGGATGCGAAGGGCCGGCATATCTGCCCCGACTGTTCCGGGTCCGGCAAGCGGCAGGTCGACGACGCTGGCCGGGCGCACGCGCTCGGCGTATCGCTCGACGAGTATCGGAAGAACTGGTCCTGGCGCTTTCACGACATGCTCGCGCTGTTGGATGCGGTAGACGGATCGGTGTACGACACATTGCGTCGGCAATTGCGAGGATGAAACGTATTCCATTTCAAGAGCGGATCGCGTAAACTTTGCACATCCTTTACCGCGTCACTGGATAAATGAGCGACCGCATACTCGTGTCGCAACCTTCGCCCGACAGGCGTACTGAATCGCGGGAGCGCCGCGACCAAAACGATAACTGTCTGTCGGGATCTGTTGGGAGGGCGTTCGCCCTTACGAATTGAATATCAAGGCCCTGAGTGCGAAAGTCCTCGGGGCTTTTGTTTTTCAGTGCTGTCTTATCCAGATTGGAGTTAGCATTAGCGGCCATATAAAAAGGAGGCCGCCAATGTCAATCAAGAACCCAATATTCTGGGAAAAAACTGTCGAGTGGGAGTTTGTACAAAACTATCTATCTGCCGTCTCGGTTAGTGCACCGCTTGATGGTGATATCGAAGTCGGTGATGCAATCCTCGGCGCAGGCGGACAATGGTTTGTGTTGGAATTCAAGGGCGTAAAGCGCGACTGCGTTGCCGAAAGTAAGAAGTATCCGATGATAAATAAAGAGCGTGCGCGCGTACTTGTACGCAGACACTACTTCCACTTCCGGCATGGTTTTTACGAGGCGATCGACCATGGGGGAATCAACTGGTGGGATGATCTGTGTGCGGTCGAATACTTCCATCTTCTGTATACAACTTATGGCCCGTATACGCCGCCGTCCTGTCCTCCTCCTCCACCTGGAGTGTTTGGCCTAGCTGATGCGGCACACAATTATTTGCTTCAAGCTTATCGTGACGTTCCGTGGACAGGGGCCGCACTTAAAGAGCCGCATTTCTTTGTCTTCGCCAGCAAGACCTTTCGTCCACTTCACGCTTGGCCGTATTGGTCCGATTGCCACAAGCGACCTGGTGCCGCATCGCGTGGACTTGCCCCGTTCGACGCCACGAAGCTATGGGTGCTTGGCCAGTCGTTTGCTGATTTCGCGCGTTACGTTCATATCGTTGCTACTGCACGCGGCTACGACCTGACAGCTATAGAGGACCTTGGAGCCGGTGATGATGGACTCATGGAGTCGTTGGTCTTTGGGCATGTGATGGCGACTGCGAGCAGTGCAGGAAAGACTGTCGTGATGCCGATGCGAAAGCTAGTCACGATTCTGCCAAATCTCATTCAAGAACTGCAACTTGATATGGCATGGCCGCCGCAGCGAACAAACCGGTTCAAGCCATAAGCAGTCTTGATATTGGCGGGGCCCCTGGTGGCATTTAGACATGCGGGGGCTCGCACCCGCGTTTTTTCTCTACTGGCGAGTTTCCATAGGGGGTCATATTCATGCCGACTCAGCAGCAGATCGCTGACCATCTCGACCTTGACCAGTCGGCCGTTTCGCGGTTCGTCGACAAGGTCCAGCTCGATTATCGAGCGGTGTCGATCGACGAGATCCGCATCGCCTACATCCGGCATCTGCGTGAGGTCGCGGCCGGTCGTTCCAGCGAGACCGGGATCGATCTCGTCGCCGAGCGTGCGATGACGGAGCGCGTCGATCGCGAGATCAAGCTGCTGACGCTGGCCGAGAAGAAGGGGCAGCTCGTCAATGCGGCGCAGCTCGAACAGGCGTACGGCCTGATGGTCGGCGCATTTCAAACGGAGCTGCTGTCGCTGTCCGACAAGCTGGTGCAGGAGCTGCGCACGCTATACGGCGTCGAGGTGGACGTCGAATGGTTGAACGAGCACATATATGGATGCCTTGAGCAGCTTTCTGAATACGACCCAGACAGTCCACGCGGTGATTCGCCGGATCGCGACGATGCTGCGTCCGCCGGAGCGGATTGGGACGACGGATTGGGCGCGCAAACATCGTCGGTTGAGCGCGAAGGGTTCTGCCAGCCCCGGCCGGTATAACCCGAACATCACGCCGTGGGTGTTCGGCATGCACGAAGCGCTGGACGATCCGACCGTGCAGAAGATCGTGTGCATGAAGTCGGCGCAGGTCGCGTGGACAGATGGCGTGCTGCTGAACTACATCGGCAAGCGGATCGACGTTGACCCGTGCCCGATGATCGTCATGTTCCCGAAAGAGAAAACGGCGAAGAAGTTCAACCTGGAGAAGTTCGAGCCGATGGTTGAGGTGACGCCTCGCCTGTCGGCGAAATTGCCGGTTCATGCGGCCCGCGACAAAAACAACTTGTGGGATCACAAGACGTTCGCGCGTGGCTTCCTGAAGTTCATCACGTCGAACGCGCCGGACGAAGTGAAGTCGACGCCGGCCCCGGTCGTCGCGGTCGAGGAGCCGGACGACGCGAATACGAACGTGCGCGAGCAGGGCGACTCGATCACGCTGCTGGAGGAACGGAACAAGAGCTACTCGGCCCGGCGACGCAAGATGATCTTGGGCGGCACGCCGACCATCGACGGCCTGTCGCGCATCCAGCAGGCTTACGCGGCATCTGATCAGCGCGTGTATCTGGTGCCGTGCCCTGATTGTGACGAGGAGCATGAGCTGGCGTGGGAAAACGTCACGTGGAGCGAGGGCGCCGAAGTCGTGCATGAGGTCTACGGCCGCGCACAACCGGAGACGGCCCGTTACACCTGTCCGCATTGCGGCTCGTTGTGGGACGACGCGACGCGCATTCGCGCGGTTCGTCGCGGGCGATGGGTTGCGACGGCACCGTTTCACGGCGTTGCCGGCTTCCGCATCAACGAGCTGGTGTCGCCGTTCCCCGGCTCGAACATGGCCGAGCTGGTCAAGAAGTGGCTGACGGCCGACAAGGCGCTGCGCGAGGGCGACGACACGAAGATGCGTTCGTTCGTGAACAACTCGCAGGGCCGGGCGTACAAGTACAAGACCGATCTGCCCGAGCTGGACGTGCTGGCGCAACGTGCGCTGCCGTACGCGGAGCTGACGGTGCCGCTCGGAGGTCTGGTGTTGACGCTTGGCGTCGACGTGCAGCACGACCGGCTCGCAATTGTCCTGCGTGCATGGGGGCGCGGCGAGGAAAGCTGGCTCGTCGCATGGGGCGAGATCTACGGCAATGTGACGGAGCAACAGCAAGACCCAATGGCGGGCGGCGTATGGGACGCGTTGACGATGCTGCTGTCGCACGCATACCGGCATGAGAACGGCTGGCTGCTGCGTGTACGTGCAACGTCGATCGACTCGTCAGACGGCGCTACGTCGGACGCGGTATACAAGTATGTGCGCGCTGCGCAGCACGCCGGTTACAACGTCATGGCCGTCAAGGGCAGCAGCAACGTCGACGCGGAGATCTTCAGCGTGCCGAAGGCGTCGATCGACTCAACGCGCAACAACAGCAAGGCAGCGAAGTACGGGCTGCGCCCGTACATGGTTGGCGTGAGCCGCGCGAAGGATCTGATCCTCGAAAACCGGCTGAAGCTCGAAGGCGACGGGCCGGGCCGCATGCACTGGTATAGCGGCGTGCGCAGCGATTACCTGTCGCAGCTCACGGCAGAGGTGAAGGTGCCGGGGCCGCGCGGCGGTAAGCGCGTGTGGAAGAAGATCAGCCCGCGCAACGAGGCGCTGGACTGCGAAGGCTACGCGCTGCACGCGGCCCGCAGCGTGAAAGTGCACCTGATGACCGAGGCGCACTGGCAGGTTGAGCAGCATCGCGCATCGCAGGTTTCGCTGTTCGACGCGGTCCCGGTACTGGAGGCGTTGCCATCGGCGCTACCTGCCGAGGTGCTTCCCGATCCGCCGGTCGAAGAGGTAGTTACAGAGCGTCCGCGGCCGTCGCCGCAGGTAGCAAAACCCACCGAAACCCCGCCCCCGAGCGGGGTTTCGCGCATTCAGGGGCGTCGTGTTGGTCGCTCGACATACCTGAAGCGGCGCTAAACGAGGGAATGGCATGGCATACACAAAACAGGATCTGCAGAACATCCAGTCTGCAATCGCGAAGGGCGAGCTGGAAGTCCAGTATGCCGACCGGCGCGTGAAATATCGCTCAATCGGCGAGCTGCGCGAGGCGCGCACCGAGATCATTCGCGACCTGAACGGCGCGGCCGGACGCTCGTCGATCGTCCGGATTCGTCACGCCGGCAAGGGGGTGCGATGAAGTCGGGCTTTCCGTCACTCGCGCGGCGTGGATTCGTGGTGCCGACGCGGCTGAAGGCGGCGGCGTACGAGTCGGCGAGCACGACGGGCGCGCGGGCGAAGTCGTGGCGGGCGTCGGGCGCGGGACCGAATGCAGCGGCGGCACAAAACCTGCCGCTGTTGCGCTCGCGTGCTCGCGACGCGATCCGCAACGATCCGTGGGCAAAAACGGCGATCGCGCGACTCGTATCGAACACGATCGGGAACGGCATCCAGGCGCACCCGCAGCATCCGAACGATGCGGTGCGCAAGATGCAAAAGCAACTTTGGGAGGATAGCTGCGAGGAGATCGACGCGGACGATCTGTTCGATATGGCAGGTGTGCAGACGCTCGCAGCACGTGCGTTCTTCAGCGACGGCGAGGTGCTGGTGCGTCGTCAATTGCGCAGTCCTCGCGAAGGCTTGGCGGTCCCGATGCAGATCCGGCTTCTCGAAGGCGATCTGCTTCCGATGGAGAAGAACGAGATCGTGCCGGGCGGGGGCGAGATCGTGAACGGCGTCGAGTTCAACACGGACGGTCGACGCGTTGCGTATCACCTGCTGCAGCGTCATCCTGGCGAGTACGGGCGTGCATCGACTGCCAACATGCAGACCGTGCGCGTGCCGGCCGACGAGATCGCGCACGTTTTCCTCGCGCTGCGGCCCGGCCAGGTGCGCGGGGTTCCGGAGCTGTCGACGGTGCTGCTGCGGCTCAAGTCGCTGGACAACTTCGACGATGCGGTGCTGTTCCGGCAGGAGGTCAGCAACCTCTTCGCCGGGTTCATCACGAAGCCGCCGGCCGAGCCGGGTTTTCCTGGAGATCCGGTGACGGGCGGTGAAATGCAATACGACGTCGACGGCTTCTCGCCGGTCGTGTCGCTCGAACCGGGGAGCATGCAGGAGCTGGCTCCGGGTGAAAGCGTTACGTTTGCAGAGCCGCCGGGCGCAGGGACCGACTACGGGCCGTTCATGCGTCAGCAACTGATGGCGGCTGCGGCTTCGGTCGGCATGCCGTACGAAGTCATGACGGGCGATCTGCGCGACGTGAGCGATCGCGTACTGCGGGTGATCTTGAACGAGTTCCGTCGTTCGATCGAGCAGATCCAGTGGAACGTGTTCATCCACCAGTTTTGCCGGAAGGTCTGGCGCTGGTGGGTCGACGCTTGCGCGCTGTCGGGCGCGATGACGATGCCGGACTACTACCGACGTCGTCGCGACTATCTGCGGGTGCGGTGGGTGCCGCAGGGCTGGCCGTATATCCATCCGGTGCAGGACGTCACGGCGAAGCGAATGGAGATCCGCTCCGGTCTGGCGAGTCGGACGGGGGCGGTGTTGTCGCGTGGTGATGATCCGGAGCAGGTCGACCGGGAGAACGCGGACGATCTCGCACGCGAGCGTCGGCTCGGGATTCGATATGACACGCTCGATCCGGTTGACGGAGCGGGCGATCTTTCTAATGGGGATGGCGAATGAAAGGGAAGAAGCGGTGGTGGGACATCCGCGCGCAGGCGAATGCGACGGGCGGCAGCGAGGTAGAGATCCGGATCTACGGCGAAATCGGATTCTGGGGCACCGACGCCGAGATGTTCGCCGCGAAGCTCGATGAGGTGGCATCGACAGCGACATCGATCGTCGTCGCGATCAACTCGCTGGGTGGCGACGTGTTCGACGCGTTCGCGATCTACAACGCCGTGCGCCGGTACGCCGGCAAGGTGACGGGGCGCGTCGATGGCGTGGCTGCGTCGGCAGCGTCGCTGATCCTGATGGCATGCGACACGATCGAGATGCCGTCGAACGCGAGGCTCATGATTCACAACCCGCATACGTTCGCGGCTGGTGAGGCCGGCGATCTACGCAGCCTTGCGGATCTGTTGGACAGTACGTCCGACAGCATGTTGGCGGCCTACGTCGAGCGCAGCGGCCGGACGGCAGAAGAGGTCCGCGCGATCATGGATGCTGAGACCTGGCTCACGGCCGCGCAAGCGAAGGAGCAAGGGTTTTGCGACGAGATCGTCGACCCGGTCCGCATTGACGCATACGCGGGCGCAGCCCGGCACGCGGCTCGCTTCTCGTCGGTGCCCGCCGAAATCATGGCGGCACTGGAGGGCGACGGCGAGGTTCCGCCGGCCGATCCTGCGCCGCAGCCGCAGCCGCAGCCGCAGCCGCAGCCGCAGCCGCCGGCAGCGCCGGACGTCACGGCGCTCGCGTCGCATGTGTACGCGTCATGTCGTGAGGCGCGGATCGAGCACTGCGCCGAAGGCATCGTGCTGGCGACCGGCCTGCGCGATCGCACGACCGTCGACGCGGCGATCCGCAACGCACAGGACATCGCGGGTATCTGTCTGGCCGCGAGCCTGACCGAGCTGACGGCCGGCTTTGTCTCGGATGGTCTGTCGCCGGATCAGGTCCGAGCGCGGCTCTTCGAGCGCGTGACGGCCTCGCAGAAGCCGATCAACCATCGTGCTGCCCCGGTTGCGTCGCAAGACGCGCCCGTGGTCGCGAATGCGCCGCGCGCGGCGTCCATCTACGCGGCTCGCAAGAGCGGCAAGTAACTTTGACGTAACCCGAGGAGGGGAAAACTCATGTCGAACTGGAAAGTACAGGCCGCTCTGACGGCAGAATTTCTCGTGTCGGAGGGCAACGGCCAGATCTCGCGCGAGCGGATCGTCGTGAAGGCAGGCGCTGCACTGTCGGCCGGGCAGGTGCTCGGCGTAACCAGTACCGGCGAATACGCGCCGTACGACAACGCCGCGAACGACGGTTCCGAAGTCGCAGCAGCCGTGCTCTATGCGCCGCTGGCGGCGTCCGACGCGTCGCGTCGGGCGACGGGGATCGTCCGGCTCGCCGAAGTCGCGGGCGGGCTGCTCACGGGTCTCGATGCCGCCGGTCGTGGCGATCTCGCCGAGCGACACGTGATCGTCCGCTGATCGCGACACACCCCATTCAAGGCCACGCCGACCGCGTGGCCTTTTTTGTATCCATTTTCATGTTGGAGGTTGTATGGCGGATATCGCCCTGTTTCAAGACGATGCGTTTTCGCTGTCGTCCCTGAGTGCTGCGATCAACGATCAGCCGTATGTTCCCGGCCGGATCGGCACACTCGGCCTGTTCGAAGAGGACGGCATCACGACGACGACGATCCAGATCGAGCGCGACGGCGACACGCTCGCACTCGTCGCGGCTGGCGAGCGCGGTTCGCCGGCCGGCGTTGTCGTTGGCAGCAAGCGCAAGATGATCCCGTTCAATACGGTGCATCTGCCGCAGCGCGCAGTGATCAAGGCGGACGAGATCCAGAATTTGCGCGCATTCGGTTCCGAGACCGAGCTGGAGGCGCTGCAGACCGTCGTGAATCGCCGGCTCGCGAAGATGCGCCGCCAGCTCGACGCGACGCACGAATTCCATCGTATCGGTGCGATCAAGGGCGCAGTTCTGGATGCGGACGGCAAGACGGTGCTGATCGACCTGCTCCAGTATTTCGGCATCGAGCAGACGGTGATCCCGTTCGACCTGGGCAAGGCCGACACCGAGATCCGCGTGAAGTGCGTCGAGGTGCAGGACGCGATCGAAGATGCGCTGGGCGCGACGACGTACACGGGCGTGCGCGTACTCTGCGGCCGGTCGTTCTGGAACAAGCTGATCGTCGCGAAGACCGTGAAGGAGACGTACCTCGCGACGGCGATGGCAGCATCGCTGCGCGGAGACGCGCGCGATGCGTTCGACTTCGGCGGTTGCACGTTCGAGCGCTATCGCGGTCGCGTCGGCGATGTTGGCTACGTCGCGGACGACGAAGCGCACGCGATTCCCGAAGGTGTGCCGGACCTGTTCATCACGCGCTTCGCTCCGGCCGACTACGTCGAGGCAGTCAACACGACGGGCATTCCGTACTACGCGAAGCAGGAGCTGATGGACTTCGGCAAGGGCGTCGAGATCGAGGCGCAGTCGAACCCGATCCACCTGTGCACGCGCCCGAAGGCGCTGGTCAAGCTCAAGGCGTGACATGGCGTTCCGGGATCTGATGGTCGACGTCGATACGGCCGTGAAGCGAGACCTGTCGGACGAGGTCAAGATCGATGGCAAGCCGCTGGAAGGCATGTTCAAGGCGCCGTGGCTCGGCCCGGCTCTCGGAACGCAACGCACGCAGCTCGTTGCGCCGATCCTCGACATCACGGACGACGACGCGGCACGCGTGCGTGAGGGCAGCATCGTCGAAGCGGGTGGCGAGCGGTTCCGTGTCTTCGAGATTCACCCGACCGGCACGGGCTGGACAATCCTGATTCTGAGGTGATGATGGATCTGCTGAAGGTCGAGATCGACGTACGGGGGGCGCTCGAAGCGCTCGCGGGCCTGCCGCCTGCAGCAATGCAGGCGGCATGGCGTCGGACGCTGCGCAAGACAGGCGCGTGGATTCGGAGTCAGACGGCGAAAGAGGTCAGCGGCGCGACGGGCATTCAGCAGAAGCTGCTGCGGCAGCGGATGTACTTCTTCATGCGCTCGCTCGACACGGGCAAGGTGTGGCTCGGGTTGAACCCGCTCGAGGCGCATCGGCTCGGCGCGGTTCGGCGCACGAAGAAGGGGATGCGCGCCGGCAAATCGCTGTTCGAGGGCGCGTGGCGCAAGACCAAGGCGCAGCCGGACGGCGCGATCTACCGTCGCACCGGAAAGGCGCGAACGCCGTTCGAAGTGGTGACGGTCGAATGGTCGCAGACCGGCGATCCGGCATTTCGACGCGCTGCGCGTGTGTGCGAGGCGCGGCTGATGACGGTGCTGCGGCAAGAGGTGAATTACGAAATCCAGAAGGCAGCGAATCGTGCTCGATAACCTGAAACAACTCCATGACGGTATCGAGGCCGGCCTGCGTGCGCGCTTGCCGGATCTCGAACGTATCCATGCGTACCCGAAGATCGGCAAGTCGATCGAAACGCCGTTCGTCGCGATCGAGCTTGCGGAGCTGGAGCCGGGACACGACGACGGCACGGGCCGGGTGCCGCTGATCGCGCGCATGCAGGCCCGCGTGATCGTCGACCCGCTGGTGGAGGATGCCGAGGTCCAGGTGCGCGAGTTGTCCGCGCGCGTGCTGCAAACGGTGCACGGAGCGACGTGGGGGCTGCCGATGACGCCCGGCAAACAGATCGGGTCGGCGGGCGAAGATCCGTTCCGGCCCGAACTGGATACGTATCTCGTTTGGCTCGTCGAGTGGGTGCACGAATTTGACCTGGGCGACGCGTACGAACCGCCGACGAAGGGGCGTGCGGTGTTGTGGGGTGTCGATCCGGAGACTGGGCCGGGGCACGAAGACCATTACTGGAATCCGGCGGAACAGGGAACGGGGTGACGTGTGAGCGACTTCGAGCTTGGCGAGATGGATCGCCGCATGGCGTGCCTGACGCAGTCTGCGGTCGTGGAGGCGATCACGTACGATCCGCCGCGCGTGAAAGTGCGTGTCGGCGATTGGGTCAGCGACTGGCTCAAATGGCAGGCCGGTGCCGCCGGCAAGGTTCGGCATTGGCGCCCGCCATCCGTCGACGAAGAGGTCGCCCTGTGGGCACCGTCCGGCGATCTCGCGGGTGCGTTCGTCGCGCCCGGCTACTACACAGAGCAGCACGGCGGGTCTGGACGGTCGAGTCCCGATGAGACGGCGATCGATTACCCGGACGGTGCGTACGAGCAGTACAACCATGCGAGCCATGAATACGTGCTGTCAGTGCCTGCCGGTGGTCGGATCGTGTTCCGCATCGGCGGGACTGAGTTCGAGCTGAAGGCGGACGGCGCGACGCTGCGCAGTGCGAAGCTGCTGGCGGACGTTCCGGATTCGACGTTCACGGGTAACACGACGACCGAGAAAATGCTCACGTTCAACGGCGGCATGCAGGGCAAGCCGGGCGAGGGTGGTGGTCTCGCGATGAAGATCGCCGGCGGTGCTGATTTCTCCGATGACGTCACTGCTGCAGGAAAATCGGTCAGTCGGCACGTTCACAGAGAACAGGGAGATAGTGAACTGGTAAGCAAGCCGATCTAAGGTCGCCTGTGAACATTGTCAGTTAATGGAAGTGGTGATGTTGTGTAACGTTGCGTGCCGCGATGTTTTGCGGATCGATAGATGCAATCGCACACAACAGGGTATCGACATGAGTACAGTTGAACAACAACCTGAGCAAAAGTCTAAAGTCGCGTGGCCGTGGCCGATGATCGTTTCGGTACTAGGTCTGATTACGCTCGGCGTCGCCTATTCGCTGGCAGATGCTTATTACAGAGCGCTTCTGGGTCGTTTTTGGATCGAGGCGGATGGCTTCCCGATCGACAAATCAAAGCACCTCGTCTTATCAGTGTGGGGTGCCTTGAATGCCTCAGTGGCGGTACAGAACTGGCTTAGCGAACACACGCTGATGCTGCTCAAGATTGCGGGATTTATTGTCACGTACGTCGCGGCCTGGGTAGTGATCGAAAAAGGGCTTCTCTGGCTTGGTGCGCGAGTGGCCAAGAAGAAGGATGGGACTCCCCGGTCTTTCACGCTTTGGCCGATCGCAAGAAGATATTTTTTGATCCTCGCATGGACGGTCTTTGGACTGGGTAACGTAGCGGTGTTGGCCATCTACATTCCAGTGTTTATTTCGATTCCGTCAGGAATTGGCGAGGCAGTCGGAAAAAGCATTGCTGACGAGATGAAGTTGGACTTTGATCTCGGCTGTCAGAAATCGAAGGTACGTTGCCAGATGCTGGTTAAAGATGGAAAGGAGGTCGGTCGCGGCTATGTGATCGTGCAGTCACCTACACGCGTTGCGATTTATCTCAATGGCAACGTACAACAGTTGCCAGTGGATGGTGTGGAACTGAAAACGATCGATCGATCTCAAGCAGCGGATGTCACGCCGAAGTCGAAATGACTCTGTTTGTTCAAAGAAACTTTGCCCCGCCCCGTGCGGGGCTTTTCATTTGTGGGGGTGGTGATGGCGAAAGACGTACAGCAAGGCGGGGCGGTGGCACCCGTGACATTCATCGATACCGAGTTCCGCAGCCGCGTGATCGTGTTTCCGGATGGCTCGCACGTTGCCGTGCTGGCGGGCAAAACGACTGTAACGGAGCCTGACCACATCGCCTATCTCGAATCGCGCGAGTGCTTCAAGCGCATCTCGACGAAGGCGCAGTGATGGTCGCGCTGGTCGGTATGTGTCGCCGTACGGGCCGACTGATCGGCGGTCTGGATCATCTTGTGCAGAGCATCGCGGACATTCTGAGCACGCGCAAGGGAACCCGCCGCGAGCGGCCCGATTACGGCTCGGATCTCCCTGCGATGGTTGACCTGCCCGTCACGCGCGGATGGATCTCGGCCGCGCAGGCGGAAGCCGCGCGCGCGATCGGTCGATGGGAGCCGCGCATTGCGCTGGATAGCGTGAAGGCGCTCTCTGTCGTGGACGGCAAAGTAACTTTTCGGATCGCCGGCCAATACAACGGCGACGATGTTGTATTCGAGGTGACGATATGACAGTGATCGATCTGTCGGCGCTTGATCCACCGGATCTCGTCGAAACGCTCGACTTCGAGGAGGTGTACCAGCGCAAGCTCGAACACTTCAAGAGCATCTATCCGGATTGGACGGCTGCGCTCGAATCCGATCCGGTCGTCAAGTTGATCGAGCTGGCGGCGTACGACGACATACGGTTTCGGGCGCGTGTCAACGATGCAGCCCGAGCCGTGTTGCTGGCGTACTCGACGGGCGCGGATCTTGAACACCTCGCGGTGCTCTGGAATTTGCAGCGGGAGACAGTCGATCCCGGTGATCCGGAGGCACATCCGCCTGTCCCCGCGACCGTCGAGCGCGACGAGCGGCTGCGGTTGCGTACGCAGATGGGTATCGAGCGTTCGTCAACGGCGGGGCCATTCGGTGCATATCGGTCGATGGCGATGGATGCATCGCCGGATGTCGCCGATGTGCGCGTCGATCGACCGGAGGGCGGTGTCGTTCGCGTCGTGGTGAAGTCGTACTCGAACGGTGGCGTTGCCGGTGCTGCGCTGCTCGACACGGTCCGCCGAGCGCTCTCTCCCGAAGATCGTCGGCCGCTCAATGACACGCTGCTCGTTGTGCCGGCCCGGCCGGTCGAATACTCGATCGTCGCCGACGTGTACATCGGGCGCGGGCCAGATCCGGGCGTCGTGCTTGCTGCGCGACGGCAGGATCTCGATATCGCAGTCGCTGCGGGCGAAGCGCTACGGGTGGGCATGCCTCGCTCGGCCGTAACCGGGGCGCTGCACCCCAAAGCGTCGGGTGTCGTGCGTGTCGATCTGAAGGCCCCCATGGCTGACGTGGTGTGTGCGATCGATCAGTTCGCCCGGTGTACATCGATCGTGCTGAACCCGAAGGTGAACGATGACGATTGAAGCGCTACTGCCGACGAACCAGACGAGTCTAGAAGCGGCGCTCGCGCAGGTGATGCGGCCGTCTGTCGATCCGAACGTGATCCGCACGCTCTGGGATGCGGATCGCTGCCCGGCCGCTTTCTTGCCGTGGCTCGCGTGGTCGCTCGCGGTCGACGGATGGGAGCTGGCGGAGTCCGAAGAGGCGCGACGCGCGCTGATCAAGTCGTCTCTGGCGATCTATCAAAAGAAGGGCACGCCGTGGGCGATCCGCGAGATCGTTCGTCGTCTCGGGTTCGGCGAGATCGACATTCAGGAGGGGCGGCAGATCAAGCGGCGAGACGGTTCGGCGAAGCGCGACGGTCGATATCTGCACGGCGGGTCGACCGCATGGGCCGAGTACATCGTGAAGCTGCGGCGGCCGGTGACGCGAGATCAGGGCGAGAACCTGAAGCGGGCGATCGAGCGTTATGCGCCGGCTCGTAGCCGGCTCGCGTGGCTCGATTTTTCTGAGGTTGCGATCCGACACAACGGTGTCGCGACGCGCAATGGTCAATTTACGCGAGGGGTGATCGGTACATGGCCAATCTGAAAGAAGAAAGTAAGTGGGAGGAAGGGGTCTACCAGTTCGAAACGTCGGACCCCGTACAAGGTGGTCCTGATGGGATCGACAACGTGCCGACAAAGCAACTTGCGAATCGGACGCGGCACCTCAAAGACCGGGCGGACGGCAACGACAAGCGGGTCGGCGAAGTCAGTGCGCAAGTTGATGCACTCGGCAAGCGAACCGACGCACTCGGCAACGACAAGCTGCCGTACACGGGCGGCACTTTGAAGGGTGTGCTTCGAGGGAAGGTCGGCGCAATCACGCCGAACAACACAAACAATGCTGGCTTCGGGTTTGACAACGATCCTGACACGGGCATGTTTTCGCCGAGCGACGGATACCTTCAGATCGGCGCACAAGGTGTTTCGCACCTGGAGATTCAGGGCAATAACTGCTTTGTTGGGCCGGCCGCCGCGAATGGTTGGCTTGCGCTGATCGCGGGCGGTGCCGAGCGGATGCGTATCACTCGCGAGGGTCGTGTGCTTCTGGGGACGACGGCTGACAACGGGCGTGAAGGCTTTCAAGTCGCGTATCGGACGTCGTTTGCGAATGGCGTCCGTTCCAGCGGGATGGACCTTGACGACACACTCGGGGGGCAGTACCGAGCGACGTCGGCGAACTACGGTGTCATGCTGCGCAACGACGACCGAGACTGTTACTTGCTTCAGACCAAGAAAGGCGATCCGCTCGGACCGTGGAACGATTACCGGCCGATCTTGTGGAATCTCGAAAGCGGCTTTTTGCGGCTCGACGACACGGGACGCGGAACGTCAATCGGCGGGTCGGTCGAAATGCGTGGAGACCTTACGTTGAAGCCTTCGTGGGGCGAAGGCCGGCTTCGCTTTGGCGCGGTTGACGGCTATTTCTACGCGAATGCCGACAACGTCGGATGGTATTCGGCAACGAAAGGCTCGTTTCAGTATTTCTTCGGCAGTCGAACATTTTGTATCGATGGCAAACCGGTCTACCACACGGGCAATCTGACGCCGCTCGACTTGAACAACGGCGGGACGCTTAAAGGTGCGCTCTGGCTTGCTGCCGGCGCTCGGGTTTTCCTCTCGGAAGGCACGCCGCAGAATCCGTCGTTGACTTTCGACAAGGACGGTACTCCGGATACTGGTCTTTATCACATCGGTGACGGCGCTTTCGGCGTCACGTGTAACGGGATCGTCACAGCGCGATTCACTGCCGACAAGGGCACGATCTTTGATAGACCTGTGCAGGTGCCTACGCCAGCCGCTGGAGATAAGTCGGGAAGTGTCGCGTCGACGGCGTTTGTCGTCGACGCGATCGCGTCGGCGTCGATCGGCCAGATCATTTTCGAGGTGCGAAACAGTGTGCGGGCAGGCTGCCTGAAGCTGGATGGAGCGTTACTCAAGCGAGCCGATTATCCGCAGCTCTGGGCGTACGCTCAGGCAAGCGGTGCGCTCGCAACGGAGAAGGATTGGGCCGCTGGTTGGTGGGGGTGCTTCTCGATCGGCGACGGGGAGACGACGTTCCGCATCCCCGAGTTTCGCGGCGAAGGTGTCCGGTGTGCTGACGGCGGGCGGGGTGTTGATTCTGGTCGCGGTGTCGGCTCGTGGCAGGACAGCCAAAACCGTTCCCACTCGCACGGCGCGTCGTCAGGTGCCGCTGGAGATCACACACATACCGCTTGGACTGATGCGGCCGGCTGGCACGGGCACAACATTACGCAGCAGCCTCACTCGCACGGGTTTGGTTTGGGGTCGAACGGAGCGTATTCGACGAGCACCGGGCGCGGGTACGGCATGGATAACGGCCGTGCGAACAACTTGGGAACGGATGGTGCAACGATCCCTATCGGCATCGACGGAAATGGACAGCATACGCACGCAGTCGGTATCGGCGGTGTTGGTGGTCACTCGCATGCAATCAGCGTTGCCGCTGACGGGGGCACCGAAGCGCGCATGCGCAACATCGCAGTGCTTGCCATGATCCGCGCATATTAATTCGTGAGGTAGAACATGCTTTGCAATCAATACGACAGTTTGACCGGGCAGTACATCGTGAGCTTTCTTGCCGATGTTGATCCGATGAATTCCAGCCGCTATCTGGTTCCCGCGTTCTGCACGCTCGAGCCGCTGCCCGAACGTGGACCACGTACCTGGCCGTTCTGGCGTGCCGACAAATGGGAGATGCTGCCCGACTATCGCGGCGTGCGCCTCTATCGAACCGAGTCCGGTCTCGCGGCGGAAATTACCGTGGCAGGTGTGACGCCGGACGACACTGGCCTGACTGAAGAGCCGCGTCCATCCGATACGCACGTATGGCGGGACGGGGCGTGGGTTGTCGACGAGAAGATCGTCGCCGATCGGGCGCGCGAGTCAGCGATGAATGACTTCTTCTCGCGGCTGGAAAAGGCTCGTCAGCAGAATCGCGGCAAGGCGGATGCTCGGATGACGGGGCGACTGTCGGATCTCGAAGAGGCGATGTTCGACGCATGGGCCGATTATCAGGTCGCGCTGGTGAATGTTGTAGAGTCACCGACGTTCCCGGCGCGGATTGCGTGGCCTGCCGAACCTGATCCGGCCGCGATTCTCGCGAAGGTTGAGGCCGAACGCGCAGCGAAAGCGAAGCGCGAAGCGGAGGAGGCTGCGCAGCGGGCGGCTGCTGAGAAGCAGGCCGAAGAGGATCGCGCTGAGGCCGAGGCGGAAATGCAGCGTCGAGCGAAGGAGGCGACAACAACCGACGCCGCCCCCGAGCCGGAGCAACCGAAGGCATCCGATACGTCCGTCAAAAAGTAACTTTGCCGACGCCGCATGTGTTGCCGGCGTCGTTTCGTTTCAAGCCGCTTCGATGAGCGGCTTTTTTTATTTCCGGAGATCCGCATGGCAGCGACTTCCTTTTTTCACGGCATCACGACGACGATCGTCGACAGCGGTCCGCGCACGATTGCGGTGCCGTCGTCGTCGGTGGTCGGTATGACCGACACGTACACGCCCGGTCCCGATCTGGCGCAGCCGAACGTCCCGGTGCAACTGACGAGCTACGGCGAGGCGGTGCGTGCGTTCGGCGAGAACAGCTCGATCGCGCGGGCAGCTCGCGCGATCTACGCGCAGAGCAGCGCGATTGTGATCGCCGTGGGGGTGCCGGCAGCGGCCGACGCGGCGCAGCTCACGTCGGCGATCATCGGTGGTGTGTCGGCCGGGGGCGCACGCACGGGCATGCAGGCGCTGCTCGACGCGAAGTCGCGCTTCAACGCACAACCGCGTTTGCTGGTCGCACCTGGGCATACGTCCAAGCAGCCGGTCGCGACGGCAGCCGACTCGCTCGCCGGCAAGCTGCGCGCGATGGCCGTGATCGACGGCCCGAATGCGGACGACGAGGCCGCAATCGCATACGCGAAGAATTTCGGGAGCAAGCGCTTGTACATGGTCGACCCCGGCGCGAAGGCGTGGAACAACGCGACGAACGGCGAGATCTCGCTGCCCGCGTCGACGTACGCGGCAGGGCTGTTCTGTCAGACCGACGCGAAGATCGGCTTCTGGGCGTCGCCGTCGAACAAGGAGATCGTCGAGATCACGGGCACGGGCCGGCCGATCGAATACCTCGACGGCGACGAGACGTGCCGGGCGAACCTGCTCAACAACGCGAACATCACGACGATCATTCGCGACGGCGGGTATCGCCTCTGGGGGAACCGTACGCTGTCGGCCGACCCGAAATGGAAGTTTGTCACGCGCGTGCGCACGCTCGACATCGTCATGGATGCCGTGCAAGCCGGCCACAAGTGGGCGGTCGATCGCGGCATTACGGCGACGTACGTCAGCGACGTGACCGAAGGGCTGCACGCGTTCATGCGTGATCTGAAGCGTCAGGGCGCAGTGATCAACTTTGAGGTCTATCCGGACCCGATGCTGAACACGGCGAGCCAGCTCGAAGACGGCAAGGTGTACTGGAACATCCGATTCACGGACGTCCCGCCGGCCGAAAACCCGATTTTCCGCTTCGAAGTCACGAACCAGTGGCTGACCGAAGTACTGGACAACCAGATCTAAGGGGGAACGATGATTCCGGAAACTCTGCACAACTGCAACGCGTTCATCGACGGCCGCGGATACGCCGGTCGCGCAACGAGCGTTACGCCGCCCAAGCTGAAGATCAAGACGGATGACTTCCGTGCGGGTGGCATGGACGCGACCGTCAAGATCGATCAGGGCATGGAAGCGCTCGATGCGTCATTCGCGATGTCGACGATGGAATACGAGGTGCTGCGCTTCTTCGGGCTGGTCGATCAAGGTGCGTTCAACGGTGTGTTTCGCGCGGGCTTCAAGGATCGCAGCGGCAAGACGAAGGCAGTCGCCGTGTATATGCGCGGCATGCTCTATGAAGTCGATCCCGGCGAATGGAAGCCGGGCGATAAGGTCGATGCGAAATACAGTGTGTCGTGCGATTACTACAAGATGGAGATCGACGGCGCGATCGTGCATGAGATCGACGTATTCGCGTGCAAGCGCGTGATCAACGGCGTTGACCAGCTCGCGGACATGCGGAAGGCGCTCGGCATGTAATTGCCACGTCGACGTCACTCGACGGACACACAGCAAAGCTACTTTGTTCAATCAATGGCGAGCCGATGGCTCGCCATTTTCTTTTCAGGAACCGCAATGGAAAAGGTCACGGTCAAGCTCAACTATCCGATCAAGCTCAACGGCGTCGAGTGCGACAGCTTCACGCTGCGCCGGCCGAAGGTGCGCGACATGCGAGGTGCGCAGAAGCTCGCGCCGAACGATGCCGAGCAGCAAGAGCTGATCCTGTTCGCGACGCTCGCAGATGTCGGCCCGGACGACATCGAAGAGATGGACATGGCCGATTACGAGCGCGTGCAGGACGCCTACTACTCCTTTCGATCCGTACGCCAAGCTGGACAGAAAGACGCTCAAGGCGCTGGCAAATCGGCTGGTGCGTGAATACGGCATGTCGCCGACATCGATTGACGAGATGACGGTCGACGACATGCTCTGGTGGCTGACGGATTGAGGAGGCCGGGATGGCGAAAGACTTAGCACTTGGCATCGTGATCGGCGGGGCCGTCTCGGCGACGTTCGGCAAGGCGATCACCGACACATCGTCGAAGATCGACGCGATGAAGAAGCGGGCGAACGACTCGCGGCTCTGGCAGCGCCAGATCGGCGAGACGATGCGCCTGCAGGACGAGTTCCGTCGCCTTCATTTGGCGGGCGACAGCGCGGCGGATGGCATTCGCCGCAAGCTCGACAGCAATCTGAAATCGCTGCGAGACGCCGGCATCGAGGTCGGTCGGCTCGATCGCGCGTATGCGCAGCTCGGACGAACCGCTCGCGGACTGGATCTGAAGGTGGCCGGACGCGAACGGCTGGCAGCCGGGCAAGAGGCCGGCCGTGGCGTGATCGGCGACGCGGTGAAGCTGACGGCAGCCGTCGCGGTGCCGGCGACGATCTCGGCGAACTATCAGGCGATCATTCGCGACATTGCGATCAAGGCTGGCATTGCGCGCACGCAGGAAGAGGCCGCGATGGCGACGCGGATCAGGCGTGACGCCGGGGCGAACGGTATCGGCCGCAATGAGCTGGCGGACGCTGTCAACCAGATGGTCGCAGGCGGCATGGATCTGGATCGCGCGCTCAACTTCGCGCCGCTGGTCGCGAAGTTCTCCATCGGCCAAGGCGCGACGACGGTCGAAACCGCGAAGATGATCCAAGCGCTGCAGCAGAACGCGGAGATCGTCGACCCGAAGCAGATGTCGAAGGCGCTCGAAGCGATCGCGTATCTCGGCAAAGAAGGGTCGTTCGAGTCGGTCGACATGGCGCGTTGGTTCCCGGTGCTGCTCGCCGAGATGAAGAAGATCGGCATCACGGGGCAGGACTCGGTGACGCAGCTCGGGGCAATGCTCCAGGTGCAGATGAAGACCGCCGGCAGTTCGGACGAGGCGGCGAACAACCTGAAAAACTGGTTTTCGAAGATCGGTTCAGGCGAGACCGAACGCAACTACGCGAAGGCCGGTGTCGATTATCAGGCCAAGATGCGCGAGGCGATCGGCAAGGGCTGGTCGACGCTGGAGGCGTCTTTCGTGCTCGCCCGCGCGTACATCGAGCGTGTCGACCCTTCCAAGGCAAAGCAGCTCGCAGCTGCGGCGAAGCAGTTCAATTCGGAGATGGACCCCGCCAAGCGTCAGGCTCAGATGGCCGCGTTCGCCGAGACGATGAAGACCGGTGACCTGTTCAACGACATGCAGGTCAAGGCGGCGCTGACGGCATACATGCAAAACGCCGAGCTGTATTCGAACCTGAAGCGCAACGCGCAGCAGGCGAGCGGCGAGATCCAAAAGGATCTGGAGGCACGTCGCGAGACGTCCAAACAGATCTGGAGCGAGGTCGGGCAGCGATGGGACGACGCGATGCGCAGCATTGGCGACGCCCTACGGCCGATCACGGATCGCGTTGGCGAGGCGGCGAAGGGGGCCGGGAGCGGTATCCAGTCCGCAGCAGACAGCGCTCCGAAGGCGACAGCTGCTGTCGTCGGCATCGCCGGCACGGTGCTCGCGGTGCGCGGAGCAAAGGCACTTTGGGGCATCGGTCGCGGCTTGTTCGATATCGCGCGCGGGACGGTGCTGGCGCGTGGTGGTCGAGGGGGGGCAGGCCGTGCCGGTGGTGCGGGTGGCGTCGTCGGGCGCGCACTGGATGCAGTCGGAGGGGCTGCGAGCGCCGCTGGTGGCGTCCAGCGCGTGTTCGTCGTGAACATGCCCGGCGGTGGCGTCGATGGTGGCGGGCTTGGCGATCTGATGGGCGGTGGGCGTGCAGGTCGAGCCGCGCGTCGCGCGGCAGCTCGGGCGGGGCGGCTCGGGAGGATCGGGCGGGTCGTCAACGCGGGACGTGCGCTCTTCGGTAGGGTTGCGCCGTGGGCAGGAAAGCTGGCCGTCGCGGGGACCGTCCTGAAGTTCGGCCTTGCGGCTCGCGAAGCATACGCCGTCGCGTCGAGCACCGATACGAACGATCGGAAGGCCACACGGTTCGCTGGCATCGCCGGCAGTCTCGCGGGTGGTGTGATCGGCGCGAAGGTCGGGGCGACGATCGGGGCGCTCGGCGGACCTATCGGATCGGCCGTCGTCGGCGTACTTGGCGGGGCACTCGGGACGTTTGTAGGCGACAAGGCACTGAGCGCCATCGCGAGCAAGTTCTTGGGCCAGAAACCCGACGAGACGCCCGCGAACGCCGAAGCGGCCGCCAAGGCGGCGAAGGCGGCGGAGACTCCGGCGGCAGATGCCCGCTTCGGGCCGCGTATCGATCAGACGAACACGTTCGCGCCGGTCTTCAACGTGAAGATCGAGGCGAGCGATACCGACATGGCTAACAAGTTTCTCCAACAGGTCAGTCCGCAGTTGACGCGGATGATGGAGGAGCAGCAGCGCAAGGCGAACAGTCGTACGGCAATGTTCGACGCGCCGCATATGTAAGGGAGGCGCTATGGATGTGTTTCGACAGATCTCGGGAGCAGCAACGCAGGCGGGGATCGCGACGGAGCGCGTGCGGCAGATGGTTCGCATATTCGATCGAAACCGCGCGGCGAGCATGGCGACGGTCGACATGCTGCAACGTCTCGCGACCGGCAATCTGAGCAGCGCGGCCGAGCTGCTGACAGGCGCGACGAGCGCGCTGTCGGTGGCGTCGGACCTGTTTCCGCAGGTCGGCGCTGTCGTGCGTAGCTTCAACGCGACGCAGGCGTCGCTCGGCTCGATTCTGAAAGCCGTCGACGGATCGAATTTCCCCCTTGTGCGGGCTGCCGCCGACAGCGTCAAGTCTGCATTGGGCGGGGCGTGGAATCAGTTCAACGCGGCGGTGGGTCTGAAGGACTCGGCGGTGATGGACGTGATCAAGTCGACGGGCGTCGGCTCGATGCTGTCGGGTCTGATCGACGGTGCGTCATCGAGCACGCCGCACCTGATGTCGATGACGACGGATGCCGGCGACGCATTCCACTTCAACCTGTCGACCGCTGCTCACGACAAGTTGCGACGAGCGACGCGATATCGCGTGGCGTCCCAGGAGCGCCTGAACCGTCAGGAGGCGCTGCAGCCCGTCAGCGAAGGGGGCGAGACGATCACGCTGTCGGGCGTCGTGTTCCCGTCGCTTGGGGGCGGTACGAAGCAGATTAGCCGGCTGCGTGCCATCGGCGGCCGGATGAAGCCCGTGCAGCTCACGACGGGCGACGGCGAAGTGCTCGGCCGCTGGCTGTTGCAGGCGATCGAAGAGGAGCAGGACGCGCTGCTCGCGGACGGCTTGCCGCGCAAGCAGACTTTCTCGGTGGAGTTCGGGCGCTATGGCGAAGACTTTAAGAACGTCTGACGGTGACGTGCTCGACACGCTCTGCTATCGCTTCTACGGAGCGCTGCAGGGAACGGTCGAGGCCGTGTACGAAGCGAATCCGGGGCTGGCGAATCGGCCGCAGCCGTTCCCGGCCGGTATCGAGATCATGATGCCGGATCTCGATGCGCCGCGTGCCGAGTCCGTCCAGCTCTGGACATAGTGAGGTGCGATGGAAGCGATTTTTCAGGTCGTCGCGAACGGCTCGGACGTGACGAAGGTCATTCAGGATCGCGTGCTTGAGATCCGGTCGATGGACAAACCCGGTCTAGACGCCGACGAGTGCACGATCACGCTCGACGATCGCGACGGCCGCATCGAGTTTCCGCCGAAGGGCGCGACGTTGAAGGTGTCGATCGGATGGGAGGGGCAGGGGCTGTCGATGCTCGGCGAGTACGCCGTCGACGAGGTTGGATTGCGCGGTCCGCCGGCCAGCGTCGTGATCCGGGGCAAGCCTGCGAACATGCGCGCGACGTCGAAAACGCAGCGATACGGGAGCTGGTCGAACGCGAAGCTGGCCGACGTCGTCGGCGACGTCGCGCGTCGTAACAAATGGGCGGCCGCGTGTGACGTCGACGTCGTCGTGCCACGCATCGACCAGTTTGGCGAGAGCGATCTGCACTTCATCACGCGCGTGGCTCGCCAGTATGGTGCGACGGCGACGGTCAAGGCCGGCAAGCTGATCGTCTTGCCGCGCGGCGGCGGCAAGAGCGCGAGCGGCAAGCCGCTGCCGATCGTCACGCTCACGCCGGGCGATCTGCTCGATTACGACATCAATTTCCCGGACCGCGCGAGCTTCGCGGCCGTGCGCACGAAAGTGCATGACCGCAAGTCCGGGAAGAAGATCGATCTGACGATCCCGAACCCGGATGCACCGCCAGGTGCGTCCGCGGTGCATACCGAGCGCCATGCGTTCGCGAGTCCGGAAGCCGCGAAAGCGGGCGCGACATCGCGAATGTCGACGCTCAACCGGCACACGTCAACGAGCCGGCTGACGATGCGCGGCCGCGCAGATCTGTCGGCGGAAAAGACGATCGCGCTGAAGGGGTTCAAGACCGGAGTAGACGGTGAGTTTCTGATCGAGTCGGTCGAGCACACGTTCGCATCGCGCGGGTGGATCACGGTCGTGACTTTGAACGGAGGGAACAAGGGGAAAGCGAAGGTCGGGCACAAGAAGAAGTCGGGCAAGAAAATCACTCTGGTGGTGCCGGCGCCGCAGTAACGCGTCACGCACTGAATTTGCAGGCCGCTCACGGGCAACCGGGGCGGCCTTTCTTTTTATCGGGCAAGGGGAACCGATGCAAGACCACGAAAAAACGATTCTGGAGCTGATCGTCATGGGCGGATTGATTGGCATCGCGAAGGTGTTGGTTGGTAGCGAGCCGTTGTCGTTTCGGCTGGTTGTCGGACGGGCCGTATTGGGATCGGCGACGTCGATGGTTGCCGGGCTCGCGCTGCTGCAGATCCCGGATCTGCCGCCGATCGCGCTGCTCGGTCTGGGGAGTGCGCTCGGCATTGTGGGGTCGCAGTACCTCGAAGTGCTGCTGCGCCGGAATGCAAAACGTGTGTTTGGGGGGAAGTGACGATGGCGCGAATCAGTGTTGCCGCCGCAGGCGGAAAGAACCGGGTGGCGTTTCTCGACACCATCGCGGTAAGCGAGATCGGCTCGCCGCTGCTCGCGAAGTCGGACGATGGTTACAACGTCCTGGTCGGTGCGACGGCATCTCGCCCGCTGCTGTTTGCGAGCTATGCCGCTCATCCGAATGTGCTCAATCGCCAGATCCGCGTGCCGTCGACAGCGGCGGGCCGCTACCAGATCCTCACGCGCTGGTGGCGGATCTACCAGGCGCAGATGAAGCTGCCCGACTTCGGGCCGGTGTCGCAGGATCGGTATGCGCTGCAGCAGCTGCGCGAGCACGGTGCATTGCCGTTGATCGATGCCGGACGGTTTCGTGAGGCAGTGGCGAAGGTATCGAACGTGTGGGCCAGTCTGCCGGGGGCGGGATACGGCCAGCACGAAAACGACATCGAGAAATTACTGGCGGCGTATCGCGCGGCCGGCGGGGAGGTGATCGCATGACGTGGATCGACCCGCGCATTTGGCTGCTCGTCGTTGCCGGCGTCATTGCCGGCGCTGCCTGTGGCTACTTTGAGGGACATCGCGATGCCGATCAATCCGCAAAAGTCGCGGATCAGGCGCGGCAGATCGATGAACTGACGAACGAGCGTAACGAAATTCGCCGCCGGTTGGCGGCACAACAGGAGATCGCAACCGATGCTGCGAAAGAACGTGATCAGGCAGCCGCTGATGCTGCTGTTGCCGGTGCTGCTGCTGACGGGCTGCGCAGGCAAGTCGCGGCACTCGTCGCCGACGTCCGGCGTGCCGGCGCTGCGGCCGGAAGCTCGGCAACCGGCGACGCCCTCAATCTGCTTGCCGACGTGTTCGGCCGGGCTGAAGAGCGCGCGGGAGAGTTGGCGAAGATCGCTGACGAGCGCGGAATCGCCGGCCAGCAGTGCGAACGCAGTTACGACGCGTTGATCGGCGACGCACAAACCAATCTGCCGCAATAACGCGGCAATCGAAGCCACGCAGCTTCGAGAGAAACAGGGCGATCGGGGAAATGTTCGCGCATTGCCCCGGTCGCCTTTCCACTGCTTGTGCCAGTGAATCAGCCAAGGCCCTGCTTACCTACGTAGGCGGGCCGGATTCTACACCAAGTTTAAAAACGGCTTTCACAATGGCAAATCCCATCATTCCTTGGATCGGCGGCAAGCGTCGTCTCGCAGATCACATCATCCCGCGTTTTCCGGCGCACGACTGCTATGTCGAGGTGTTTGCGGGCGGGGCCGCTTTGTACTTCCTGCGGCCGCCGGCCAAGGTCGAAGTCATCAACGACGTAAACGGGGAGCTGATCAATCTGTATCGCGTCGTACAGCATCATCTGGAGGAGTTCGTGCGTCAGTTCAAATGGGCGCTGACGAGTCGGCAGGTATTCGAATGGCTGAAGCAGACGGTCCCGGAAACCCTCACCGATATCCAGCGGGCGGCCCGGTTCTACTACCTGCAGAAAAGTTGCTTTGGGGCGAAGCTCGAAGGGCAGACGTTCGGCACGGCGACGACAACGCCGCCGGGCCTGAATCTCCTGCGCATCGAGGAGGAGCTATCAGCGGCACACCTGCGGCTTGCGAACACGTTCGTCGAGCGGCTGGATTGGGTTGCCTGCATTGATCGATACGATCGCCCGCATACGCTGTTCTACTTGGACCCACCGTATTACGAGACGGAGGGGTATGGTGTGGCGTTTCCGTTCGGCGAGTACGAGCGGATGGCGCAACGCATACGATCGATCAAAGGGCGCGCGATCGTGAGCCTCAATGACCATCCCGACATCCGACGCGTGTTCGCCGGGACCGTGCCGATTCAATACACGGTCGGCGGTGGAAGGGGCGTCGAGCGAAACGAGCTGATCATTTTCAGTTGGGACGATTCTGCACAGCCGACCGGGTTGTTCTGATCGATATCGCTATACAGGGTGGGCGCCATCCGTCGGCCGAGGCGCACAGGGTGGCAATTCGATCGTGAAAATGTAGATCATGTAGCCACCTTGCGCATCGGCATTCACTCTTGCAATATATGGCAATTTAAGAAACAGGGTAACATTCAGGATTTTGCCTTCGGGCCTTCGTCTCGCGCTGCGCTTGCCACACTTGAACCACCGGTACATTGAGCGCGCCGGATACTATCTAGACTGCCCCTTGTCAGGAACCCAATGGATCGCACCCCAAGTGACGACGTTCTGTCTGAGGTCGGTGACTCCGACCCTGCCGACTATCTGAGCCGCTGCCAAGTCGACACACCTCCTGCGCTGGTGGAGCAGGTATGGCATCTTGTCAATGAGCGTCGGGCGGCGGTCGGCCGCGTGGTCGACTTTGGTTGCGGGGATGCGCGATTTGCTCGCGGTGGGCGCTTCGAGCGCTACACCGGATTCGAGATCGATCCCAAGAGGCTGCCGGAGGTGATCCCACCGCTCGCCACGGTTGAACTGGAGTCTGCCTTCGTTGCTGCGAACACGCGGGCTGCCTTCGACGTCTGCATCGGCAATCCTCCGTATGTCCGGCACCACGACCTCAGCGCATCTTGGCTGGAGACGGCTGAACGGCGGCTGCGCGCGATCGATGGATATTCGCCAGACGGCCGCAGCAACGCCTATATCTATTTCACCTGGCTCGCGCTGGATGCCGTGAACGACGACGGCTTGGTCGCGTTGGTGATTCCCTACGAGTGGATCAGCCGGCCGGCTAGCGAATCCTTGCGGCGGTACCTGGCTGCCAAGGGGTGGCGTGTCGACGTCTATCACCTGGAGGACGCGCGATTCGAGCGGGTTCTGACCACTGCTTGCATCACGATTATCGACAAGGCCGCGCCGGCTGATGAAGGTGGCCTGCATCTCCACGAGATCGGTCGACAGTTCGATTCGGTTCGTCATCGGCTTCATATCACTGGCAGCGATCAAACGCGACTGTCTTATGAGCGTGCGACGAGCACAACGCGCGCGTCGCGCGGCCTGAGTCCGGGTGGGCAGGAATTTTTCGTGCTCACCGAAGAGCTTCGGCTACATTATCGACTTCAGGTCAAGCGGGACGTGATCCCGGCTATTACGTCTTTCCGCCACCTTCGCAGCGATCAGCGCACTCTCACAGAGCGGCTTTTTCGCGATGAGTACGTCAACGCTGGCCGCAAATGCTGGTTGATTAATCCGGTAGCTGCTCCTAGCCCCGCGCTTGAGAGCTACCTGAAAACTGCATCTGACGAGGTCCGCGGTAACTACACTTGTTCCAAGCGGCAGACCTGGTGGCGAACCAAGGTGCCACCGCCGGCACAGATCCTTTATTCATCCGGTTTCAAGTCTTCGACGCCAAAGATGTTCAAGAACGAGATGGGGGCGGTGCACGTCGGAGCCGTCCACGGTATCTATTGCCAACCGAAGAAGTCTGCCGATATGCTGCTCACTGAACTGCTATCGATGGACTTTTCTAAGCGAGTCGTGCCACTTTCGGGGGGATTCTTGAAAATCGAAGTGAATCAGATGAACGCGGTGCTGAATCAACTTTGCGCCGCGCGCTAGCTACAGTGGCGAGCTCCAAAAAATACAGCGGGGGTGGTCAGATCAAGGCCATTACCAGTCTCGACTCGGGCTCCATTGCGTTCGACGTAGAAGTTCGGCTCCTCCAAGAGCTGGGTGAGCGCCTAGTCGCTTCTGCGGACGTCGCGCTTCTGGAGTTGGTCAAGAATGCAAGCGACGCGGAAGCATCATGCTGCAAGCTCGTCTTGACGCAATATCGGGATGCGCACGCGCTTGTCGTGACGGACGACGGCAATGGAATGTCCGTGTTGGACTTCCGAGAGCGTTGGATGCGCATTGCCACTAGCGGTAAGCGCGAGGCGAGGACTCCGAGGTATCGTCGGTTGGTTACCGGGCAGAAAGGGATCGGCCGGTTTGCCATCAGATTCCTCGGCGGAGCGCTGAAGCTCCGCTCGGTGTGTGATACCCCGCAGGGCCGTACCGTTCTCGAGGCCGTTTTCGACTGGCGGCGCCTGGACCGAGCCGTCATGCTCTCCAAAGCTCGCGTGCCGTTCCGAGTGACAAAGGCAAAGCCCGAGGACGAACTCGGCACGACGCTAACTGTGTGGCGCCTCAAGCACGACTTGCTAGCGGCTGTGGACAAGCAGTTGCTGACGAAGGTTTTGAAGATTGCGACGCCGACGTCTGCATTCGATCCCGGTCCGTTTAAGCGGCTCCAAGCGAATGGTGCCGAGACCGATCCGGGCTACCGCGTTGTCTTCGAAGGTTTTCCCTCCCTGAACGCGGAAGATACCGACGTAGCCCGGGGTGTTATAGAACACGCTTGGGCTCGGCTAACTGTATCGTTGGTAAAGCAGACGTTGCGCTATACCGTGCGCTTCGCCGGTGACGACAACGTGTACGCGCTGAAAGTGCACTTTCGCAACCATATCAAGTCAGGGTTTCATGCAGACATCGCCTTCACTCCGAAGCGGAAGGACGCCTTTCTCGGCATTCCAATGCTGCGCAATCGCATCTGGGATTGGTTGAAGGAAAACTCTGGCATTGGCATCATCGATAACGGCTTTCGCATTCGTCCCTACGGGTTCACGGACGATGATTGGCTGTTTCTGAATCAGGACGGCGCTCACAACCGTAGAGACTGGCGGAGTGATATCGCTCGATTGCACTTTCCCATCAGCGATCTGCAGCGCGCAAGGCCCAAGCTGAACCCTGCACTGAACCTTCCGAGCGGCTTGCAGGTCATCGGAGCCGTGTTCGTATCGTCACGGGCGTCGGACGACCCGGATGAGACCGATCTGATTCCAGCGATGGATCGACAGGGTTATCTCGTCAACGATGCCTACGAGGAGTTGGTTGACGCCGTGCGGGGCGGTTTGGAGATGCTGGCGTCTCTTGACAAGCAGCGTCAGCTGCAAGCGGAAGAAAAGGCCGCGGAGCAGGCGCGTCGCGCGCTGCGATCAGATCTGGCAAAGGCAGCTGACTCGTTCAGGAACGATCCGCGTTTGGCGCCTGAAGAGCGGGCAGCGCTGATACAACACTACAGTCATCTCGCGACTCGCCTGACTGAACAGGATACCTACGATCGCAACGCACGCCAGCGCCTTGAAATTGCCGCAGGCCTCGGCGTGGTGGCAGGCTTCATGACGCATGAGGCCGAGCGTCTGTTTTTAGCTCTGGACGATATCGTCGAAGAGATTCAGGTGCACGCAAAGCGTTTCCCCGCGCTCACGGCATCGCTTGATCGCATCAGGAGCTCGCGCGAGCAGCTAGATAGTTACATTAGCTACACGCGTCTCTTCACGGACTCACTGCGAGGCGACGATACGGCGTCCTTCAGCGCGCTCGGGCAAATCGAATGGGTGGTTGATCATTTCCACAAGATTCCTGAGGGCCGCGGAATTTCCACCGACATCGCTTGCGAGGACGATGTTATGGTGCCGCCAATCCCGGTCGCAATGTACAGCGCGGTCCTTTTGAATCTATACAGCAACGCCACGAAGGCGATCCTGGCTCGTGAATCGGACGAACTCGAGCCGGTGATCCTGATCTCTGCTTGGAACGATGCGCGCTTCCACCACCTCACCGTCCAGGACACCGGAAACGGCATCGCTGACGACATGCGTGAGCGCATCTGGGATCCGTTCTTTACAACGACATCCCGTACCAACAGTCCCCTCGGGACCGGGATGGGCCTGGGATTGCCGTTGGTTCGCGACTTGGTCTCCCGCGCTAGTGGCAAGGCCGTCGTGGACGAACCCTCTCCTGGTTTCGTTACTTGTATCCACATCCAGATCCCACGGAGATCCCATGCCAACTAATTCCACGCCGGTCGTCCTGTTGTTCGAAGATGATCCGATGATCGTCAAGGACTTCGTCAAACGCGTAAAGCCTAAATTGGGCAAGGCCTGTCAGTTGGAGGTGTTTCCGCTCGACCAGGCGCCCGAGAACAGCAGGGCGCCGTATGAGGATCGCGTTGAAGCCTGGATCCGTGCGAGCGGCTTCTACGATCGATTGGTGCTGCTGGTCACGGATCGCGATCTTTCTGCCAACTCAAAGGACTGGAACGGACTGTCCCAAACGGCAGTTTCCGGCGCCGCCAAAGTTTTGGGGCTTCCGGTTGCGGGATATCGACGCGCAAAGCCCAATCCCGTCGACGAGTTCAAGCGCATTCCGGGCGACGGTCTGATAGACCTGTCCCCCGACATTACCGTTCGAGCGGCTCAGGTCGCCAGCTTGGCCAAGGGCTTTGTCGATCTGCAGGCGCGCATTCAGAAGTGGCACGACGGCCCGGATGAGGCTACTCAAGGGAAAGGCGCCAAGAAACGGCGACCTGCCGGCGCTGCCACAGCAACGTCTCCCGGCGCATTGTTGGCAGGTGTGCTGCAGCAGCCGGCGGCAGCGGGCCATTTCGATACCTTTGCGTGCGGAGACCAAGTGGCTATCGGCGAGATTTTGAAGTTCTCCCAAGATAGCAAGGCGAGGATGTCGGTGCACGTCCATCGGCGTCTGGTTGCCGCGCTCGGCGTTTGGTTGACTGATCTGGTGATGAAGTATCCCGGTGTGCTTGTCAATACGGTCGCTGCCGCGAGCTATCTGGACATTCACCCGGACGATTTCGTCCGTGTAGATGTGCAGAAGCTGTTCAAGGCGGCTCTCTATACCAACCTGCCGTTCGAAGACCGAGATGCTCCGTTGTGGTGGAGACATCTGCTCGACGAGATTTTGGCTGAGGCTCAATGCTCCAGTGGAGTGGAGTTTTGCGAAAAGCGCGGCCTGAAGAAAGTTCGGTATTGCCCGTGCAGCGTTGATTCCAAACTGCACGCAGGGTACTACTGCATGGCGACGCATCAGCCCATCAGTGCCGAGAAGTCATCTGGCCGCGTGAGGTGGTTCCCGCCTGGCGCAGACCTCGCACGCCTGCAGGCATCAACTTATCGCAAGCTCGCACCCTGGATCGGGTGATCGCGTTTTTCAGGGAATACGTACGGAATGCCCACTCAGGCACAGATTGACGACTTTGCTCTCGCGGCGACGACCGCGTACCGCGAGGTGTACAACGCCTTCGATCGTTTGGCCACTGTCGAGGGTGCCGCGCTTCAACCCATCCGCACCGAATGCTTCGTCGTGAACAAGCCACCGAAGCACTCCACTGTCGAGGTGGTGGGAGCGTTGAGGATTGAGCGGCTCTCGAGCCGACATCGTGCCGCGGGTAAAGCCGCCCCTGCCACGGACCGAATCGCGGTGCTTATGTCTTCCCGTGACATCTACGCGTTCGACGATGCTAAGCCGTTGGCCGAAGCGAGCTATCTGCACGAAGCATTCGTCGACATTGGCTACTATCGGGTGACATCGTCCGGATGGAAGACCTTGTTGGCTGTCCGGTACGACTATGGCGGGCGAGGAGCCACCCAGGGGCATCCGATTTTCCATGCGCAAATGCATGACGGCAGTGCGGGCGAGAAGATTGCCAAACTTCCGGCCACGCCAATGATCTCCCCCTTGACTCAGTCGGAAGTGTTCAAAGGGGTACGCGTGCCCACGGCGAACATGATCGGCGCTAGCGCATTGCTCAAGCTATCCGCCGACCATTTGTCTCATGGCTCGTTCACGACTGTGCTCCAACGTCTGCGAGGCCTAGCGTTCTTCGGCAACTGGCGGTGCAACTGCAGCACACTCGACGACGCGAGCTCGGTGCGGGGCTTGCTTGCCTCGGGTTGGTACGGCAGCAAGCCCTGAGGCGTGAAACTGGACCGGGTGACCAGTCTGGCAACTTCTGGGGCGACTACGGCCATCACAGCAATTTTTTGGCGTAGGTCGTGGAGTGTGGCTTTAGCGTTTGAGCCTTATCTGTATCAGTCAACGCGCAAAGCCATCTGCATCATAGTTCACTGATGGGGATGCTCGCGGCACCCTCGTCTTGGAGTGCATCTTCCTCGACGTCGTCGAGCCAGTTCGCCCAAGCTTGCATCATCTCCCTACGCTCCGGTAAATACTTCGCATGGTTGTACGTCGAGCGAGTCCTGTCCTTGTCCTTATGCGACAACTGCATTTCAACGACTTCGTCCTTCCATCCCATTTCATGAAGGTTGGTCGACGCTGTTGCCCGAAAGTCATGGCCGGTTATAGGTTCGGAGTTATCCGGAACCATGTAGTCGATCGCCCGGTTGATCGTTGCGCGACTCATGTGTGGGTGCTTTCGATTGCTATGCAGAATCGGCAGGATATACCCGCGATGTCCGTACATCTCCTGCAACTCGCGCAGCAGTTTCAGCGCTTGTTTGGGAAGGGGTGACCTGCCTGATTTCTTCGGACCATTTCAATCTTGGAGAACGGCCTCGGTTGCTTCAGTTGAACAATACCGCTGCTTGAACTCGTCGGGCGTCAGATAAGCCAGACTCGAATGCGGTCGGATGG
>Ga0209147_100187_pt1 | contig 73078 bp, 56 predicted proteins | sample AraplaCol_mLB_r2_FD_184278 | JGI IMG/M metagenome (GOLD analysis project Ga0209147, IMG submission 184278) | Arabidopsis root microbial communities from North Carolina, USA - plate scrape CL_Col_mLB_r2 (SPAdes) (version 2) | ecosystem: Host-associated > Plants > Roots > Endosphere | place: USA...
TGTGCGCGCACTTCGCTGCCGAATGCCCGGCCGATCCCGCGCGCCGTGTCGGCGTCGAGCGTCTTGCCGACCACACCGCGAATGTCATATGCCTTGAAGATGGATTGGGAGATCATCGATTCTCTCTGGGTTGCATGCACCGAAACAGTCGGACTGTCGCGTGATCGCGCACTGCGTTCGGCTTCAGGATGCCGTTACGGCGCGCGTACGTCCCCGCGTCCTCGCGACGGAGCCGCCCGATGTCATGGCGAACGGTCGCGCGACAAATTCACGCACAGCCTGGCGCGAACTCGTCGCGAAACTCGCAAAACAGCTTGCCGCGCGTTGCGAGGTGGTCGATCTGGGCCAGTGTCAGCGATGCGATACGTGATGCCGTCATTTCCGAAATGCCGAGTTGTCGCGTGGCCTCGCCCCGGTTGACGAGGAGCAGCCACTTCGCAAGCATGAGATACGATCGATTGAATTCCGCGATCGCATCGGAAATGTCGTGTTGTTCGGCCATGGTCGGTCTTGAAGGGCCAGCGCGTGCGCTTTGCCGGTCGGTTCGCTTCGACCCGGTGGTTCGGCACTCGCCGGATTTTCGATGACACACTGTACGTCGCGAACGCACCGCCGGACCGACAAAGCTCTGAACGGATCCGCCAGCACACGTAAGGGCGAGGCCGTCGGCGCGCGCTTTGTTTCGCACGGAACCGCCGCGGCGCCATGCGCATCCGTTCAGTCGGCTTCGGCGAGATACGGCGACGTGAACACGCGCGGCGGGAACGCCTGCAGGCCGCCTTGCGGCGTAAAGCTGTAGCGCAGATAGACAGTCGCCGTCCACTCGCGGTACTGATACGCATTGCCGAACGAAGCCGCTCCACCGACGGCAAGCTGCGGCGCGACCTGGTATTCGCCGCGCGCGGCGAGCGAATACGCGATGCCCGTCTTGCTGCGGGCGGGATACACGGCCCCCGCATCCAGCCCCACCGCCTGACTGGCGGCGGCATTCGCGGCCGCTTGCGCCTGCATGCCGGAATCGAGCGGGAAATACGGCACCGCGTTCTGCCGGTAATGCTGCACGCCGAACGAACCGCTCAAATCGTACGCAAACGCGCCCGTTCGTCCCGCGTACTCGACCGGTATATTCAGGATCACGTATTGCTGTGGACTGAAATAACCGCCCTGGCCGTACGTGAAATACGACTGGTTCTTGCTGAAGCGCATCCACGTCGCATTGACACCCACGGTGAGCGTCCGGTCGGCGTCGCGCAGCAGGCGCGTATAGGCGCCGCCGCTGCCCTTGCCGCCAAAGTTGCGTTCGACGTGATGGCCGTCGTAGTAGTCGAACGCACCCGCGACGTACGCGCCGCTGGTGCCGTCGTCCCAGCTCAGCGCGCCGCGCGCGCCGCTGCGCGTCACGCCGCCCCACTTGAGGCCGGCACTCGCATCGCGTGCGCCCGCGAACGAAAGCAGGCTGTCGGTCACCGCACGACGCGTGACGGCCAGCGAATAGGCCGTCCGATCGGTGATGGCACCGTTGTAGCGCACGCCGCCGACCACATCCTGGTACGGAAACCCGACCGGCGTCGCGCCGATGTCGGCCTTCAATTGCTTGCCTTCGTAACCCAGGGAGAGACCGACGCCGCTCGCCGTTTCGGAACCCGGCGAGCCGCCGCCGGCCGACGTCGCGAGCCCCGCGCCGAACCGGGCGAGGGTCGGCACGTCGGTGGCCGGGTTGCCGCCGTCGAGCATGACCGGCGTGGCGGTCACGACGACGTGACCGTTGCCCGCCTTGATACGCCCTTCCAGCGGCGCCTCGATGTCGGTCAGGCCGGACAGCCCGGCCTCGCCCGTCCGGTTCCGGAACACGAGGCCGCCCGCTGCCGTGCTGGCCTGCTCGCTGTTCACCTGGGCCAGTTCCGACGCGACGTCGAGCATCTGGCCGCTGGCGCCCGCATCCCGCTGCGGCGCACGGGTCACGGCCTCGCTTCCCGCATAGCCGGACGGCGGCTGCGGGATATAACGCGGCGGCGCATCGGGCTGCCCGTATGCCGATGAAAGAACGGGCGAGCGCGCAGCGGCGACCTTCGTCCCGCCGCGGGCCGGCCGGCCCGGCCTGAAGCCTGACGTGACCTCCGGCGAACCGGCCGCCGCCGCGGCACGCGACGCGGGCGACATCGGCCACGGCGTGGCGACGTAGCCGGCACAGTCGTCGTCCGGATCGGACTGCGACACGCATCCCGCGTACGCCCCCGCCGGCGCTACGTCGGCGGCAGGCTCCCGATAGGGCAGATAGCGCCGCGCGGTCGCGGGCCGACCCGACTCGGCCGCGCCGGCGGCCACCTGGCCATAGCCGCCGGGATCGCCGGGATCGGGCGTGACTGCCTGCAGCGGCATGGCGGGCGGCACCATGCGCGCTGCCGGCACGGCGGACGGGGTGACGTAGGTCGCGGGCGGCGCAGGAGGCATCGTATAGGGCACGGTCGGAGCAGAAGAAAACGGGGTGGACCAGGAAGGCACGCCCGGCAGCGGCGATACAGCGGCCCCGAAGCCGATCGACGGATGAACGGCATCGACTGCGGTCTTGCCTTCGAACGGATTGGTACCCGGCAGCGGGTTCGCGCCGATACGCCGCATCGCATCTTCCCAACCGCGCGGCACGTTCGACGGCGCCGGCTTGCTGCCCGGTGGCGGCGCATTGGCGGCCAGCAGCGCACGCTGCAGATACTGCGCGGCGAGCGAAAGATTCCCCTCCGCGCGATACAGGCGGCCGGTCGCGGCAAGCAGCCCCGGGTCGTCGGGCGCAATGCGCAGCGCCGTGGCCGCGAACGCTTCACCGTCGCGCCATGCCTTCGCGCTGCTCGCCGCGTAGATCGCCGCGACCAGCAATCCCGTATCGTCCGGCCGGCGGGCCAGCGCGACCCGATAGCATTTCAGCGCGTTCGGCGCATCGCCGGCCGACGTATACAGCCGCGCGAGCGCGGCCTGGAGCTCCGGACTGTCCGGCATCGCAGCCAGCCAGGGCGCGATGACGGCGTAGCCGCCGGCAAGGTCGCCTGCCTGGCGCACCGCATCGGCCTGACGCACGACGATCTCGAGGTTTAGGCGTTCGAAGTCGCCGCGCTGCGCGGGCGACAGCGGCAGCGCGGCGAGCCGGCGCATCGCGTCGCCCAGAAGCCCATCGTCGCGGACGGTCAGCAGAATCCGCGCATATTGCAGCAGCAGGCCGGCATCGTCCGGTTCCCGGGACAGCGCACGCCGCACGATCAAGAGCGCACGCGAGGTGTCGCCGGCTTGCGCATAACCCGCCGACAGTTCCGCCGCGAGCGCCGGCACCGACTGGCCGATCCCCTCCGCATCGTGCAGCACGCCGAGCGCCTGCGCGCGGCGGCCCTCGCGCACCATCCGTGTCGCCAGCGCCACCTGCTGGCCCACCCAGAGGCGGTGCTGCAACGTCGTCATCGCCGCCGTGCGTTGCGCGGGCGCGATGCGCTCCAGCCGCTCCAGCCGCTGCAGCCCGATGCTCCAGTCTTGCGTCTGCTCGGCCAGCAGCGCGCCGGCATAGAGTGCGTCGGTCATGTCGGGCCGTTCGGCCAGCAATCCGTCCATCACGCTGCGTGCCGACGCGATCGCCCCTTGCCGCACGTACACGCGCGCCAGATCCAGCCGCAGCCACGGATCATCCGGATTGCCGGCGAGCGCGTTCTCGAACAGGCTGCGCGCCGCGCCGAGATCGCCGCGCGCTTCGGCTTGCCGCGCCTGCGCCGCCTCCGCCGTACGACGCAACCGGTCGAGGCCGCCGGCCTTCGACTGCTGCTCGGCGGTCAGTTGCGTCGCGAACTGCAATGCTTCGTCGCCGCGCCCCTGCGCGGCCAGCGCGCCGACCAGGCCGCGTATCGCGTCCGGGTTGTCGGCCTGCCGCCGCAGCGCCATCCGGTACGCCTGCTCGGCGCCACGCGCATCGCGATTCTCCAGCAGCGCGTCGCCGAGCAGCACCTGCGCGGTGACGATCGACGGATCCGCAAGAATCGCGCGTTCGAACAGCGCTTTCGCTCGCGCGAAGTCGCCGTTGCTTTGCGCGCCGAGCGCCTCGCTCGTGTAGGACCAGTACGTCGCACTGCCGAGCGCCGAGCGCCAGCGCGCCGCATTCCCGCCTCGCGACGCGCGCTCCAGATCGCTGCGTGCCTGCGCGAAGTGCTCTTGCTTCAGTTCGACGATGCCGCGGCCGCCCAGCGCGTCGCTGTCGTTCGGCGACGTGGCGAGCACGGCATTGAAGCGGGCGCGCGCCGTGTCCAGATCGCCGCGCTCGAGTGCCGCAAAGCCATCCTCGATCGCGTGGCCGCGCGCTGCGTTCGATGCGCTCCGTTGATCGCCCTCGCGCGCGGTTTGATCCTGTCGCACCATGCTGTCGTAGCGTGCCTTGACCGGCGGATCGTCGGGGACCACCTTCAGATAGGCGAGGTAGCGCGCCTGATCCGACGGCCTTGCCGCGAGCCAGAGCAGCGCCTGGCGCCAGCTCTGGCGCGCCGCTTTCCCGACTTTCGCGTCGGCGGACAACGACTCGAGCCGCGCGATGCCGTCGCGGCGCGTCGCGTCGCGATAGGTCAGGTGCTGCGCATACGCGAGTGCGTAGCGCGGATCGTCGGGGTTGTCACGCGCGAGACGTTCCAGGCCGCGCCGGGCTTCAGCCCATCCGCTCGGCGTGGCCGCGAGCGCCTGGAAGTACTCGAGCTGCAGCGCGGGCGACGACGGCGCGCCTTGCAGCGCGCGCTGATACTGTTGCGCGGCCAGGGCGCTCTGCCCCGTTTGCGCGAGGCGGCGCGCATTGCTGATCTCGCCGTCCCGCACGCTCGCCTCGCCCAGACGCAGGCCAAGCTCGTCGGTCCGCGCGAAGCCGGGGGCGGTCCGGCGCAACTGTTCCAGGTAGCGGCGCGCACCGTCGACGTCCTTGCGATCGGCGAGCACCATGCCCATGCCGAACAGCGCGTCGGGCTGATTCGGATCGACGCCCAGCACCTTCTTCCAGGCCTGCGCCGCGAGGTCGCCCCGGCCCTGCGCCTGCCAGTATCGTCCCTGATCGACGAGCACCTTCAGCGGGTCGCTGCCGGCCGCTGCCGCGTGCGGCAGTGCCAGCGCGAGCAGCAGACTCGCGACACCGCCCGCGCGGGCGACGCCGAGCCCGCGTAACCGTCGGTTTCGCATGTCACTCCTTCAGCCGGCGCGCCGCACGCGCACGCAGCAGACGATAGAAGAGCGCCGCCGCGACGAACGCAGCCAGCACACTGAACAGCGCAAGCAGCAGCGGACGTCCCGACAGGAACCAGCGCAGGTACGTGATCGGCGGCAGCGCACCGACGTGATACGACGTTTCGTTCGACGTCACCGTGACGGTGCGATCGCGAATCACGACCATCGCGCCCTGGACCGACGTGAGCATGTCGTCGTCGAGCAGTGCGCGGCCGAGCACCTCGTCCGCGTGCCCGGTCGCACTGATCAACGCGACGGCGCTGCGTGTCCTGCGCAACGGCGACTCGAAGCCCGCGATCAGCGCGCGCGTGCCGTCCGAGACGATCGACAGGCCGGCACGCACGCGTTCGCGCTCGGCGCCAGGCGACGGTGCCGCCTCGGCGCCGCCGAACAGGCCGCCGTCGGGATCCTTGCCGAACGGCATGCGCGTCGCCCAGCGGGTCAGCAGCGGCTGTGTGTCCGGTGCGCCGAGAATCAGCAGATCCTTGGACGCGAACGCGCCGACACCGGCGGCGTCCGTCACCGTCACACCACTGACCGGATAGCCCGTCGACACGCCCATGCGTCCCATCGCGAGCAGGTACAGGCCGTAGACGTCCGCGGTCGGCTCGGCAGGCAGCACGACGGCCGTGTCCGACAAGTCGGCCATCCGCGTGAACGGGAAGCCGCTGTTTGCAAACGCGGCGAGGTCGGGCAGCGCCTTGTAGTGCGGAAACGACGACACGTCGATCGTCGAGTCCGGGTCGATCGAACCCGCGACGTTCTGCAGCAGCCGCCCCGTGCATCTGCCCATATCCGGGATCTCGTAGAAGAAGTGCAGCTGCAATGGCGTGCGCGGCGTGAGTAGCAGCGGCGGCACGTGCAGCGTCGCGCGGTCGATACCGTTGGCGACGAATGGCAGGTAGCGACTCAGGCTCCAGCGCGATGTTTCCCGTGCCGGGATCGGCAGCGCCTTCACGAATGTGTCGCCGACGCTCAGGTTGAGCGACGAACGGTCTGCGCGCAGCGTCGGCGTGTATCGATAACGCAGGTCGATCGGCGCGCCGCGCGTATCCCAGGTGAACAGATCGGGGGCGACGCGCAGATCGATCCGGACGGCGCCGGCGTCGTATCCGGACACGCTGAGCGCGCGTCCCTCGGCCAGTTCGCCGATCCGCACCGGGCGCGTCGACGACAGCCAGTTCGGCGCGTCGTATGGCACGCGCGGCGCAACCTGCTCGAGCCGGCTCACCGTGGCATGCATACCCGCAAGCGTCTTGCTGCCGAGCGCGAGCGTGAGCGCGGCGACCTTCACTTCGCCCGGCGTGCGACCGAGCACCAGCAATAGCTGGCCATGAGCAGGCGCCTGTCGCTCGACGACGGCCAGCGTCGGTCCGTCGATCGCCGGCAGCGTCACACCGTCCAGATGATCGTCCGCCGTCGCGAACACCACCGCATTGCCCGATTCAGGCAAGCCGCCGGGCCGGGCCGGAAACCGCGCGCCGCGATACGAGGCCAGCGCGCCGAACCACGAAGCGACGATGCCCGCCGCTTCCAGCGTCTCCCGCGGCGGTCGCGCGGCGAATGCAAAAGGCAGCTCGAGCCGCCGGACGTCCCGCGAATCGAAGAACGGCGCGGGCAGCACGCCGAGCTCCGGTCGCTCCGGCAGCGACGCATAAGTCAGCTCGAGCCGGCTTGCGTTGCTCACCGTTGCCCACAGCGACGAGTTGGCGGGATCCTCGCACTCTTTCGTGTAATGACCGATCAGCTGAACGTTCAGATGGTTGTACTCGGTGACGAAGCGCGGATCGATCGACACGTCGCGCGCAACCATCATGCCGGCTTGAGCGGCCGGCAACGGCAGCGTCGCCGCTACTTCGCCGTTGATGAGCACCTTGAGCTGCGACAGAGCCGGCAGCAGCGCGGGCGAGTAGCTGTAGACCAGATGGAGCGTCGCGCCCATGACGACCTCGTCGCGACGGACCGAGAACGCGATGCCGTTCTGGCCGTCGGTGCCCCGCAGCTGCAGCGGATCGCGTGCCCCGAGATCCGCGAACGTCAATGCCTGGCGCCGGCCACCGGGCACGAGCGTGCCCGGCTCGGCCGTGCTCGGCAACGTGCCGAAGCGGCGGCGCGCGGCGTCGGCCGCCGGAACCGGTTCGGCGAGCAGCGCGGGGGCCGCCGTGGCGGGCCCGACGGAGACGGCCGGCGACGGCGCCGCCGCGTCGCCCGAGGACATCGCGCCATCCGCCGCCCGCGCTGCGCCCGGGGCCTGCGTCCCGGTGGCCGCGGCCCAGCTGCCCGATGCGATGCCGCTCGCCATTGCCCAGAGCAGTAGCGACAACACCCTGCGCGACACGCGCGCATACCGGTCGACACGTGCAGGAACCGCGACAACCGCACCCTGCGAAATGCACGCCTTCCGGCGCGTGCTGCCGCGCTGTCGCGACGACCACGTCATTCTTTCCGCCTCACGCTATTTTTTGTCGTTGCTACGGCCGCCGCGCCCATACACGCGCATGTCCGCGTACAGGCGGGCGATCACGCGAAGTAGGCCGTGCACGCCGACCGTCGACAGATGCAGGAACGCACGCGGCGGCGAATCGGGCCGGCGGCCGTCAGTCCAGTCGATCCATGCGTCCGCGCGGGCAAAGGTCGAACTTACGAGATCGAACTCCTGCTGCTGCGACAGGCTCTCGAACCGGACGCCGACGCGTCCTGGTTCGACGTATTCGACCGTCGCGGGAAATGCATACTCGTCGACACCGCGAAACAGCGATACCGTCAACGATTCGCCCTGCGGAATGCGCGCATCGTCGGGGACTGCCAGGCCGATCCCTCCCTCCGAATAGTCACGTGTTTCGCATGCCAGAGTCCGGCCATTCGCGAAGCGCAGCATGACCGGAATCCGCGCCGCGACACGATGGGAACTGCGTACCTGCCGGCGTTCGTTCGCCGCCGCGACGGCGAGACCCAGAATCAGGATGTTGTAGGTCGTCCACGCCAGGTTGAACGCCGTCGTCTGGACTTCGCTGCCGACATGACGGTTGAGCGACAGGTTCACGACGCCGATCGCGAGGCCGATCACGTTCAGGATGACCAGGCTCAGATACGGTTTCGACACCGCCCAATCGAAGTAACCCCGGTCGATGCGTCCGCCCTTGGCCGTCACGTTGAACTTGCCCAGCCGGGGATTGATCAGCGCCAGCATCGTCGGCAGCGCGATGTACGACGCCAGCACGGCTTCGTAGACTTCGGCCCAGAACGAATGCCGGAACCGGCCCTGCATCCGCGAGTTCGTCACGTTCGCATGGATGACGTGGGGCAGCGCATAGAGCGCAAGCATCGTGGCCGGTGCATGGATCACATGTGCGTCGAAGAACAGGAACGACAGCGGTGCGGTCAGGAACACGAGCCGCGGGATCCCGTAGAAAAAATGCATCATCGCGTTCAGGTAGCACAGCCGCTGGCTCAGCGTCAGTCCGCGCCCGAGCAGCGGGTTGTCGATGCGGAATATCTGCGTCATGCCGCGCGCCCAGCGGATTCGCTGGCCGATGTGCCCGGTCAGACTCTCGGTGGCCAGCCCCGCCGCCTGCGGTATCGCAAGATAGGCCGTCGTATAGCCGCGGCGATGCAGCTTGAGCGCGGTGTGCGCATCCTCGGTCACCGTCTCCGTCGCGATGCCACCGATCTCCTCCACCATCGAGCGGCGCATCAGCGCGCACGATCCGCAGAAAAACGTCGCGTTCCAGAGATCGTTGCCGTCCTGCACCAGTCCGTAGAACAATTCGCCTTCGTTCGGCACCGATCTGAAAATACCGAGGTTGCGCTCGAACGGGTCCGGCGAAAAGAAGTGATGCGGCGTCTGCAGCATGGACAGCTTTGGATCCCGAATGAACCAGCCCAGACAGATCTGCAGGAACGAACGCGTCGGCACATGATCGCAATCGAAGATCGCGACGAATTCGCCGTTGGTGATCTTCAATGCTTCGTTGAGGTTGCCGGCCTTGGCATGGCGATTGTGATCGCGAATCGTCCAGTGCACGCCGACCGACTCGCAGAATGCGCGGAATTCCGGGCGACGTCCGTCGTCCAGCACGTGGATCGACAACTTGTCGGCCGGGTAATCCAGCGCGAGCGCCGCGTAGATGGTCGGCTTGACGACGCTCAACGGTTCGTTGTACGTCGGAATGAACACGTCGACGCTCGGCCAATGCGCGCGCGACGCTGGCAACGGCAGCGGCTTGCGCCCGAGCGGCCACGCGGTCTGGAAGTAGCCGAGGATCAGCACCGCCGCCGCATAGACTTCGGAAGCCGCGAGCAGCGCGCCCCACACCGCGTCGAGCGGATGCAACCACACCAGCGTGCCGGACAATCTCCAATACATATACCGGCCGGTGGCCACCACCGACAGCACGATCATCACGAGCGTCGCATAGCGTCCGTCCAGGCGACGGACCACCAGCGAACACACGATGCAGCACGTGGCGAACACGAGCTGCCCGATCGTGTCGAGCGGCACGGTACACACGAAATACAGCGCCAGCAGCGTGCATGCGGCCACCGGCAGCGCGACGAACCAGCCGCTCCCGGGCAGCAATGCATCGACGAACCGGTCGACCGCCGAGGGCCGCGCGACCTCCTCGCGGGCGGTCAAGCGATGCTCCGCGCGGTGTCGCGCCGATCGAGCACGCGCTCGAGCCATGCACCGCACGCGTTCAGGTCGGCAGCGGCCTGCGAACGCGGATCGTAGCGATTCACGGTCGTCCGGGACGCGAGCGATTCCGCGACCCCTTCATCCCTGTGAATCACGCCGCCGAACCGGGCCGCGCCGAGGCTGTCGCACAGCACGCGCAGCACATCGCGGCCCAACTCGCGCGACTGATCGACCTGATTGACCACGTAGCCGTTACCCACGAAATCTGCGCGGCTCGCGGCATAGGCGTCGAGCATCCGCCGCATCTGCGGAATCGTTGCATACGAGGCCGCATCGGCGAGCACGACCTTGAGCACGAAATGCGCGGCCGTCAGCGCGGCGCGCATGTAGACCGAGGTGCCCGGCGGCGTATCGATGATCACGATGTCGTCGTCGCCGAGCCCGAGCGCGGCAAGCCCGCGCGCGAGCCACGACGGATCGCGGTCCAGCAGCCGCTCGAAGCGGCGTTGATCCGTTTCGCTGACCACGCCGAACGGAAACACCGTAATCCCGTCGACGACCACGGCCGGCCAGTTCAGTCTGTCGAGCGCGGCATGGGCGAGCCCGTCGGTCATTTCGAGCGGCACGCCGAAATGCAGCTGCAGCGCATTCTGCGGATCGAGATCCACCACGCTCACGCGCCGGCGTCCCGATGCCGATATCACGGCCGCGAGGTTCGCCGCCAGCGTCGTCTTTCCGACGCCGCCCTTTGCCGAAGCGATCGCGACGATTTTCATGAGCGGCCTGTCCACACCGATGGCTTCTTCGGCACCTCGCCCGTCGCCTCGGTTCGCAGCCGCTCGAACAACCGAACCAGCGGTTGTGACGGACCTTGCGCGTCCGTGCTATCCGATGCAGCCGGCCTGCTTACCAGCTTCTTCAGCGGACCAGGCATTTGATTCCGCGTGCCGGCGTCCGGCGTAGACGCGGGCAACGCACGCGTGTCGGCCAGTACGATCTTGCGCAGGCTATCCGCGCCGTCCGGCGACTTGGCGCCCGGCTGCCCCTGCGACTCGCGCTCGCTCTCGCGCAACTCGACACCGCCGAGCAGCGGCCAGCGCGCGCGGGCCACTTCGGCATCCGCTTCGGCACGTACTTCGTGATAGCGTCCGGCATCGCCGCCAAAACGCTTGAACAACGATTCGATATCCCGTGAGGTCGACATAGCGTGTCCATTTGTTGTCGCGGAAGTTCCGGTCGGCCCGGTCGTTCAGTTCTTTGCGCGCGCAACACGCAGTTCGATCCGCGAGTCGTCCGGCGGCGCGACGTCCTGCGTCACGCGCAAACCGGTTGCGCCAACGCTGTCGAACCAGCCCTGATACGCGCCTTCCAGGAAGGCGGAGGACCATGCGAGATGGCAGTCGCCGAACGCGCGCAACGGCGCGGCGTGATGAACGATGCGCAGGAAATCGTGTTCGTCGGACAGTTCGGCGTAACCCCACTGCATGTCGCGCCAGCGGGCATTCAATGCATCCGCGAGATCGTCCGTCGACTCGCAAGGGCCAAGTGGATGCGCGGCAGCGAAGCGCATGCCGATGCGCGCCATCAATTGCCTCAGCTCGTCTCGATCGAGCTGATCGGTGAATTCAGCCGCCAATGCCTCCAGGAAGCCGCGCCATTGGACCGACACATGGCGCTCAAGTAGATGCTCCAACATTCCCTGCATGGACGACGAATCCCCGGTAAAAGACAATTGTCGGCGTGGCCGCATCGCGTACTTCGCGTGCGGACATCGTGGCAACAGCGTTTTTGCGAATCGTATCGAATCCAATGAGACGAATGGGGCTCGATATCTAGCCGAAAACTGCCAAACTATCGGCCGCCACCGACAATCGACGGGAGCGGCCACTGCGAAGGCCGAGCGGGATCGGTCGCGCGGCTCGCGCGCGGCGCGACGCATGAAGCGCTGGAAAGGTCGCCCTGTCAGGCCCGGCCGGGCGAGGATTCCGCGCGGAATTCGCAGAACAATTCGCGACGCTCGGCGAGTTCGTCGATCTGTTCCGGCGTCAATGCGGCGACGATCACGGCCGTCTCATCCGACATGCCCAGTTGTTGTTTCGCCGCTTCGCGATCCGCTTGCAGCAAGCGCTGGGCAAGCGTCAGATACGAACGATTGAATTCCGCAATCGCGTCGAAGATGTTGTCCTGTTCGGGCATGGGCGTTCCTGATTTTGGACGGTTATTGCTTTCCGCCGGCCGCAGGGCGCGTATTGACAATACGCGGAGTGTCGGCCACGCACTCTACGTGCCGGACACATCGACGAGCGGACAAAACCTAGCGGTAATCCGCCACATCGCGGGCTTCTTATATTTCCGTTTGTGAAAGCACGATATGACGGACCGGCGACATGTGGTTCGGTAAAGTCACGGCGCGATCGCCGGTCCACCAGCATTCCTGTCGGAACGCTCAACGCCGCCAGCGTCCCAATCAAAGACGAGCGCAAATACACATTGGGGAAGGAGACGACGACGCGGCAACGCCGATGCGATCGCAGCGGCCGCCGGTTGCCTGTTATGCAGCCCGTATCACGCGCTCGCGCCATAAATCGCCGCGAGCGCCGAAAATCTTGCTGCACCATTTGGTGCCGTCCCAATACACGGGAAACCCGTATGTATGTCCCGGCCATCTGCCCTCACACCACATCGGTTCCGCGGGAGGATCGGTGCATGGAAGCCAGACACCAGCCCAGCCGGTGCACTGCCGTTGATCGGATAGCGTCATGGTGTCAATGGTCGAATGCGTCATGGTGGCTCCACTTTCACTGTTCTCTTTGGCAATTGCGTTTCAACGCTAAATATATTTCATTCGTTTCTTCTTCCTTCTTCGCATATAGCAGGACCGTGGCGCGCTTCCATCGAAGCATGCCGGAAACTCGACGGCTCCCGGCAGCGGGCCACCGTCGCAATCAGGCCTGGACTTTCTAGCAGGTGTTGCGACGAAACGACGCCAGCCTTGCCGTCTAAGGCTGCGACTCTCGGCCGACCAGCGCTTCGATCTCCGTTGGTGTCAGCGCGATGATCCGTGACGCGATCTGATTCGATATGCCCAACTCGCGCGCCGCCACTTCGCAATCGATCTTCAACATCTGCTGCATCAGTTCGAGATGGGCTGGATCGAGTGCTCCCAATGCACGGCAAATATCATCATCTTCCGCCATCACGCTCTCCCAATGACACGCTCGTGAACGCGATGCACGGCGCACACTCGCATCTGCAAAATCCGTCCGGGTTCCGGATTTTCCGCTTCAAACCGTATCCCAACCGAGCGAAGCCCGCCGACAAACGACAGCCGTAATCCGCTATATAACGCCGAGCCGGCCGCTTGCACACTATTTCAAAATAATTCTTGTGCAAATGTATGGCTTCGCAATCACTCTGTCGGATTCACCCAAGATTCAGTCGCCGCTTTATTTCGGAACACACTAGGATTGCCGGAATCGCACGTGCGCGACCATGCAATTGCGTCCTGTGCGACTTCGAATCTTTTGTTGCGCCCGGACACCGACATCGCACATCGACGTTGTCTGCTCTTCATTCCGAACCCATGGAATTACCACTATGTTGAAAGTGACGAAAGCCGTCTTTCCGGTCGCCGGCCTGGGCACGCGGTTCCTGCCAGCCACCAAGGCCAGTCCCAAGGAAATGCTGCCGGTCGTGGACAAACCATTGATCCAGTATGCGGTCGAGGAAGCGATCGAAGCGGGCATCACGGAAATGATTTTCGTGACCGGACGCAGCAAGCGCGCGATCGAGGATCATTTCGACAAGTCGTATGAGATCGAGGCCGAGCTCGAGGCGCGTGGCAAGGACAAGCTGCTTTCCCTGGTGCGCAGCATCAAGCCGAGCCATGTCGACTGCTTTTACGTGCGACAGGCCGAAGCACTCGGGCTGGGTCATGCCGTGCTGTGCGCGGAGAAACTCGTCGGCGACAATCCGTTCGCGGTGATCCTCGCCGACGACCTGCTCGATGGCCCGAAGCCGGTGTTACGCCAGATGATCGACGTCTTCGATCACTATCATGCGTCGGTCATCGGCGTCGAGGAGATCGCGCCTGAAGATTCAAAATCCTATGGCGTGATCGACGGCAAGCGTTGGGAAGACGATCTCTTCAAGCTGTCCGGCATCGTCGAGAAGCCCGAACCGTCGAATGCGCCGTCGAACTTCGGTGTCGTTGGCCGCTATGTGTTGAAACCGAAGATCTTCGAGCATCTCCGCGGGCTCAAACCCGGCGCGGGCGGCGAATTGCAACTGACCGACGCGATCCAGTCGCTGCTCACCGATGAACAGGTGCTCGCATACCGCTACGACGGCACACGCTTCGATTGCGGCAGCAAGCTCGGGTACCTGAAGGCGACGATCGAGTTCGCGCTGCGGCATCCGGAGGTCGCGGCGGACTTCGAGCGGTATCTGCTTGCGCGGATGTCGGAACAGCTGGTCGTCTGATGCCGATCGTGCGCCGCGGTGACGCGCGGCGCGTCGCGTTGCCGGCTTTTCATCCCACGAGCGATCGATAACTCCGTTTCGTCCAGCGAGGACCAGACATGTGGCTCGCTATCGGCAACCTCGGTGACGCGGCGCTGACGCTGCCGCTTGCCGCCATCTGTTTCGCGTGGCTCACTCGCTCGATGTATGGCTGGCGCATTGCGTTGTCGTGGATCGTGCTGCTTGCCGTCGCGATGCTCGCCGTCGGACTGACGAAAGTTCTCTACGCCGGATGCGGATTGCAGATCCGGTCGATGAACTTCCGCATGATCAGCGGGCACACGATGCTTGCCGCGACTGTCTGGCCGATGGCGTGCCTGCTGATGCTGCACGACGGGTGGAACGTTCGCCCCGGCCCGGCGCTGTTGCCGGGGCTCGTCCTCGCCGCGACGATCGGCGTTGCACGCGTACGCGACGATGCGCATAGCGCGTCCGAGGTGATCGCGGGGTGGATGCTCGGCGCGCTCGTTACCGTCGTGTTGCTGAAACGATGGACGGACGCACCGATCCTGCCGCCGGCCATGCGTCCGCTCGCCGTGGCTTCAACGCTTGCCGTGTCCGCCCTCGCCTACGGATATCACGCACCGATTCAGGCGGCGATCGAGATGTATTCGCCGCTGGTTTGCACGCGTCTTTTCTGACAACTGTCTGCCGCATCGGGTAACGCTGCCCGCAGCGTGCAATCTCGCCCACGATTCACACGGCTGCCGCCGACAATTGGCGGCACCGATCAACATTCTGTCGGACTCGCACGATAAGCATTACCGACAATGCGCTTATAACGCACCGCACCATTTTTATCTTTCGCTGGGAGCCGATGAAGATCCTCGTCTACGGCATCAACTACGCGCCCGAGCTGACCGGCATCGGCAAGTACACCGCCGAAATGGCGGAAACGCTCGTCGAAAAAGGCCACACCGTGCGCGTCGTGTGTGCACCTCCGTACTACCCCGAATGGCGGGTCGCCGGCGGCTACTCGGCGCTTAGCTACTCGACCGAACGCCGCAGCGGCGTCGCGCTTTGGCGCGCACCGTTGTGGGTTCCGTCGCGACCGAGCGGTGCGCGCCGCATCGCGCATCTCGCGAGCTTCGCGCTTTCGAGCTTCCCCGTCATGCTGCGGCATGCGTTCTGGCGGCCCGACGTCGTCGTGTGCATCGCACCGAGCCTGCTGAACGCGCCAGCCGGCTGGCTCGTCGCACGGTTGACCGGTGCCCACGCGTGGATCCATATCCAGGATTACGAGGTCGATGCGGCGTTCAGCCTCGGGATGCTCAAGGGATCTCTGCTGAAGCGCGCCGTACTCGCCATCGAGCGTACGCTGCTGAAGCGCTTCGATACCGTTTCAACGATTTCCGGGAAGATGATCGAGCACGCGCTGCGCAAGGGGATTCATTCGAGCAATCTCGTGCATTTCCCGAACTGGGCCGACACCCACTCGATCTACCCGCTCAAACGGCCGAGCGAGCTGCGAACGGCGTTGTACATCTCTCCCGCCGCGACGGTCGTGCTCTATTCCGGCAACATGGGTGCGAAGCAAGGGCTGGATATTCTCGCCGACGCGGCTCAACGACTCGTATCGCGCGACAATCTGGTGTTCGTCTTCTGCGGCAACGGGCCCGCACGCGCCGAGCTCCTCATGCGCTGCGGCGGCCTCAGGAACTGCCGCTTCATCGAGTTGCAGCCTATCGGCCGGCTCAACGAGCTACTGAATCTGGCCGACATTCACGTCCTCCCGCAACGCGCCGACGCCGCCGACCTCGTCATGCCGTCGAAGCTGACCGGGATGTTCGCGAGCGGGCGGCCCGTGATCGCGATGGCGAGCCCAGGAACGGAGCTGCATGACGTGGTCGCGCCGCGCGGGATCGTCGTACCGCCGGGCGATTCCGAAACGCTTGCATCGAGTATCGACGCGCTCGCCGCCAATGCCGCCGTGCGCGCTCGCCTGGGACAGGCCGGGCGTAAATTCGCCGAGGCTGTTCTGTCGCGCGACGCGGTGTTGAGCGAATTCGACACCAGGTTGCGCGCATTACGTCCCGAGCCGTCCAATACCGACGTGTCAGGCACACGGCATCCGGATTTTTGAACCCGCAATCGATTCCTCTCCATACGGCAACATGAAAATCACCATTATCGGTACCGGTTACGTAGGCCTCGTGACGGGCGCATGCCTTGCCGAAATCGGCAACGACGTGTTTTGCGTCGACGTCGATCAACGCAAGATCGATATCCTGAACGACGGCGGCGTACCGATTCACGAACCCGGCTTGAAAGAGTTGATCGATCGCAATCGTGCGAGCCGCCGGTTGCAGTTCTCGACCGACATCGAGGCCAGCGTCGCGCACGGCGACATCCAGTTCATCGCGGTCGGCACGCCGCCCGACGAGGATGGCTCCGCCGATCTGCAGTATGTGCTCGCCGCCGCGCGCAATATTGGACGGTATATGAGTGGGCCGAAGGTGGTAGTCGACAAGTCGACCGTCCCGGTCGGCACCGCGCTGCACGTGCGCGATGCGATCGCAACCGAGCTGACCCGCCGCGGCCTGCGCCACGAATTCTCGGTCGTGTCGAATCCGGAGTTCCTGAAGGAAGGCGCGGCCGTCGATGATTTCATGCGGCCCGATCGTATCGTGATCGGCACCGACGCCGACGAGGCCGGCGAGCATGCACGCGAACAGATGAAGCGACTGTATGCGCCGTTCAACCGCAATCACGAGCGTACGCGCTACATGGACGTGCGCTCGGCGGAATTCACCAAGTATGCGGCGAATGCGATGCTGGCGACGCGGATCTCGTTCATGAACGAGCTCGCGAATCTTGCAGATCGCGTCGGCGCGGATATCGAAGCCGTGCGCCGGGGAATTGGTTCGGATCCGCGGATCGGGTATGACTTCCTTTATGCCGGTGTGGGTTACGGTGGCTCGTGTTTTCCGAAGGATGTGCGAGCGCTGGTGCAAACCGCCGCCGAGTACGGGCAGGCGCTGCACATTCTGGAAGCCGTCGAGGCGGTCAACGATGCGCAGAAGAAGGTGCTGCTCGAGAAGATCTCGGAGCGCTTCGGGGACGATCTGTCGGGACTCACGTTCGGGGTGTGGGGACTCGCGTTCAAGCCGAATACCGACGACATGCGCGAAGCGCCGAGCCGTGAGCTCGTGGTTGGGCTCCTGAAGCGTGGTGCGAACGTGCGTGCTTACGATCCTGTTGCGACGGATGAGGCACGGCGTGTGCTCTCGCTCGATCTGAGCGATGAGCCGGCCGCACATTCGCGGCTCGAGTTCGTGACGACGTCGGAAGAGGCTGCTGCAGGGGCCGATGCGCTCGTGATCGTCACGGAGTGGAAGGTGTTCAAGAGCCCGAATTTTGCGGCGCTGGTCGAATTGCTGAGCGAGCCCGTAATCTTCGATGGGCGGAATCTTTATGAGCCGGAGACGATGCGGGAGTTGGGGGTCGAGTATTACAGTATTGGGCGGGCGGGTGTTGGGGGGGGGACGCGTGAAGCGGCGAGGACATTGAGAGTCGCAAAAGGGTAAAAATTCCGCCCGGGAGTTCATGGTCGCGGTCGCGTCGCGACTGCCTTTGGCACGGGTGCGTGCGTTTATCGAGGTAATGCGGGAGAGGATCGGGAAGACGCGAGAGCGAACCGAAAAGAACCCCTAACTTCACGGCCGCACACCGTGTTCCGGACCTTTTCGAGTCTTCGAACCTCGGAATGCCATCCAGGTCGGGCGACGGCAAATTTGATGCCCAGGAAAAACACGTCCGCACGAATCGCGTCGCCTGGATCCAATGCAAACGGCAGCAGGATCCCCTAGCCACGCCTCTCATTTCTGAAAAACTCACCAAGGTCGCCTCGGTGATGAACTACCTCTAATGAAGCGGACATATCGACAAGCCCAATTCGCAGACGCAAAAGCGGATCTCAGTGTTGCGTTCCGTATTTGAGGGTTGTGCGCGCAATTGCAGGCATCCGACGCAGCGACATCTCGTATCACCGCATCTTGTTGCGCTGAGCCTCCGGATCGTCAACATGGCTCTGTCGTTGATTGTCGCGGTCGGCGGCAATCGCGCAACAGGTCGTCGGCGTGGGCTACATGCTTTGGGTCTTGTCTGTACCGCTTGCGTTCTCGATCTTGGTGATCACCGTGGTCCACCTGATCATCGATAAGCATCACCACCGTAAATTCGGCGTCACGAGCTGGCTGCCCTCGGTCCGACCGGAACGGGTGCGATCGGTCTCATTACCCTCGGCGAAGCTGCACGAAGGTATTCGCACAAACCAGCCTGGAAGGTGGGGCGACAGTGGCGAGCAACTTCGGTGTATTCGGTACATTGCTGCTTTGAGGCGCCGGCCTCTGGTGACTTGCCACTGCATTGCTCGTCATGCGGCACTACCGCCGGGAAGGTCTCCCGTTCAACGTCGGTTGGAGAGGCCGACCTTTCCGGTCGGCGTCTTCACGTTCGCCAGGTTCGGCCTTGCACGCACACCGGCTTCCACGATTTCACGGATATCGGAATTCTGTTCGCGTTGATGTTCGGTGTGCCCTGAATCACTGTTACTTACCGCACGATTCGCCGGTTGCTGCGTGATGAGTTGTTCATACCGCCCTGCCATATGGGTAACTCACCCAATGGTCATCATCGATCGGAGACGGCGCCGGCGGCGTCCTGCCTGTTGATCTGGTCCGTTTTCACAATGATCAAATATTCGTAGATCGACTGGAGTGCCGCATACGTGAGCCCAGCCTTTCCGTCCAGAAATCCCCGTTTTCCCACGTAGAGCAACAGGAATTTCGCAAGCGGCCGCATCGGAATACGATAGAAAATTTCCTTTTGATGGAATCGTCGCTCATGAAAATCACGACTCGTCAGTGCCTTGATTAGACTGAATGATGCTTGGCCTCGTCGATTCTCGACAATCTGCATGGCTTCCAGTGTGCTATAGCTGTTGTGCCGGGCAACCCAGTGATCAAGCCCCTTGCTGAACGGAAAATGATCGAGGTAACCCGCGATGCGTGCACTCGGCCCGTCCGGAATCGAGATCGGATTCACGAGGCGTTCATATCGCATTCTCTCGGGGCGAAACAACCGCAGATAGTACGGTGACGTCTGGACATGTTTTAGCCAGGTTCCCATGAAGAAATCCCTGCGCTGGATACTGAACGCCACGACATCGCCAGCTGACGCCACTGCCTGTTTTGCGCTACGAACCAGTTTATCCGTCATCCGTTCGTCTGCGTCGATGTAGAACACCCACGGATGCTTGAACCGTATATTGGCAAGTCCCCAATTTTGATGACTAGCCCAGTTATCAAACGGACGTTGAGTGACCGTCGCACCGAAGGCTTTCGCGATCTCGACTGTCGCGTCGGTACTCATCGAATCGTAAACGTGAATGTCGTCGCACCATGCGACGCTCTCGAGGCAACGTGGCAGATCGCGTGCCTCGTTCTTCGTGAGAATGATGACTGAGATACCGGATGGGCTAGGTGTCATGCTTCGTCCGTTTTCCAATTTTTCTTGCCGGGATCCCGGCATAAACCGCCCACGCTTCCAGTGGGCTGCGAGTCACGACCGAGCGGGCTGCAATCACGGCGCCGGCGGGAACGGTCACGCCCGGCGCAATAAATGCTTCCGCACACACCCACGTATGAGATTGCAACACGATTGGCGCGGCAATCAGCTGGAAATTTGCCGACTGATAATCGTGAGAACCGCCGCAGAGATGGGCTCCCTGCGAGATAACGCAATAGTCGCCGATGGTGACCACATCCATGTTGTAGATCGTCACACCGTCGGCGACGCCCACGCGATCACCGATGTGAAGATTCCACGGCGCCCAGACACGCACGGCCGGATAGACATGCACATGCTCGCCGATGCGCGCACCGAAAATCTTAAGCAACGCGGCACGCCATGCATGACATGGTCTGGGACTCGGACGGAACAGCAGCAGCCACGCCCAATTCCATATTTGGCGCATCACGCGATTGCGCAGCGTGAACGATGGGGAGACAGTCGGATCGTTGCCCTGGATGATCATCGTCGTTTGAAGGTGCCGGTTCTCGACCACGCATTGCCGAACTATCGAAGCGCCACATTCGCGTCTCGCGAGGTCGCCGCGGCATGGTCCTGTCGAGCAAGAACGCTTGCGCAAAGCTCGCCTCGTCCGAAACGAGCGTGGGCGATCCTTGTATCGGAGTACGTTGAAACCACGTGATGAATCGGGCGAATCGATCTGATGGCGAACAATACCATCGGACCATTTTTAGGCCGGCCATATTCCTGTCGGCTTTCGCCATTGACAACACGGACCGTGCGGGGATTTGCTGCCGGATCAGGAACGACAAGCGCGCCACTTCGACGACGTATTGGCGGAAATCGACTCTATCCGTCGCATGCGCACTTAGGAAATCTCTACTATTCTTGCGAAACCGTTGCGCCTCGCTGTTGCCGACGTCAACGCATCAGTCGTCCGTCATGCGAACAATGCTCCGGCGCGGGCGCGCTGCCGCCCTGTTCAAGGTGATCCGCATGCAAGGAAAAGTTGCATCACGATTGTGCAGCTTCGTTTTCACGATTGCCGGGATGCTAACAAGTGCCCCGAGTATCGCGGAATCGACTTCGCCGCCGCAACTCGCCGCCGCGACATCGTCATCCATTCCGATTTCGATTCCAATCCGCTTTTCGATCATGCAAGCCGGATTTGTGACGCTGGTTATCGACGATCAAAACGGCAAGCGTGTCAGGAACCTCATCAGCGAAACCCGGTTTCCTGCTGGAAACCATATCGCGTGGTGGGACGGCCTTGACGATCGAGGCCGCGACACCGATGCTGCGGCGCATGGTCAGTATCACATCCCTGGGAAAACCGTCGCTCCGGGTCGGTATATCGTGCGCGGCTTGGTTCGACCTTCTATCAGGATCGCTTATGAACTCACGCCATACAGCAATGGTGTCCCTCCGTGGCAAACGAAGGATCGCAGCAGTGAATGGCTTGCGAATCATTCGGCGCCGAGTTCAGTACTCTTCATTCCGGCAGGAACGATTTCGGATCCTGCAGGGGTGCGGTCCGCTAACATCGGTCAGGTGATTGTCGGCAGCTACTTCACCGAAGGCGGAAGCAGTCTTGCGTGGCTCGACCTCGACGGACGTAAGCGTTGGGGGCAAATGTGGATCGGCGGCAACTGGACAGGTGCCACCCAATTGGTGCGGGATACAGGTGTACACCCGTTGAAGGACGTCTATGCTTACGCTGCGACGTCGTGGCATGGCGACAAATACAATGGCAATGTTCGCGAACTACGCTTGAACGCGCTGCTTTCGCATCCTCGATCGAAACCAAAGGATGGCCGTTTGGGTACGGGCGAAGATGTGCCGGTGCTCGACCAGCCGTACCGTATACCACCGCCGGCGGATGCAAACGCGTCGGATGTGACTGGTTATACGCAGAGATTCGATCTCACGGGGCTCGCCGCACATGATGGCGTGGTGGTCGTTGCATTTGGCCAACTTAATCAATTGGCTTTTATCGATGCCGCGCGAAAGACCGTACTCGGTACCAGCAACGTTCCCGACCCGCGCGGATTGTCGTTCGATACGTCCGGGCGCCTGCTCGTTTTAACCACGCACGGCGTCTTGCGTTTCCGCATATCAGAGACCGCGCCGGCAAAGCTGGCCGTACCGGACGTATTGGTCAAGGCTAGCCTCGACGATCCGCAGTATTTGTGCGTGGACGACACAGGGACTCTGTACATCAGCGATTGGGGGCAAAGCCATCAGGTCAAGGTTTTCAGTGCAGGTGGCAAGTTGCTACGCACGATAGGACATCCTGGTAAGCCGTCCTTCGGACCTTATGACCCACTTCATATGAACCATCCCGCAGGCGTCACGCTCGATGAACGCGGACACCTTTGGGTTGCCGAAAACGATAAGACACCCAAACGGGTTAGCGTCTGGAATGCCGCTGACGGTCGCTTCGTCAACGCGTTCTATGGCCCGAGCCGTTACGGCGGCGGCGGTGCCGTTGATCCAATCGACCCAACACGCATGTTCTACGCCGATGAAGGCGGCGGGATGGAATTCCGGATCGCCCCGAACGGCGGAACAAGCATTCCGCAAACTATCTACTTCAGGACGGAAAATGGCGACATTGGATTGACCGGCAAAGGAACCGGTACGATGCCCGAATACCCGATCCATCGAAACGGCTCGCTCTACTTGACCAATGCGCACGCGTCAGAAGTCAGTGGGCCGCCGAGCGCGATACTCTGGCGCGTCGACAAAGGAATCGCACATCCGGTCGCGGCGGCGGGCAGTACACGGGACGGCGCAGGAAAGTTGCTGCCCGCATTCTCGTCGCCCGCCATGCGACAACGCATGCCGACGGGTGTTGCGCCGGACAGGCAGTCGCTTCTGTTCATCTGGTCCGACGACAACGGTAACGGGCACCTCGATGCCGACGAAGTCCAGTTCCTGTCGCCGTTGCCAACCGGAAAAAACGGAACGCTCGTCGGCGGCGTGGGTATCGGCAACGACCTGTCTTTTACAATCGCGAACGTCGGTGACGTTGCGCTACGCTTCGCGCCGTCCCGGATCTCGGCACAAGGCGTTCCCCAGTACACCATTCAGAGCGGCGACGTTCTCGCACGCAACGTACAACCTCCAGCCAGCTCTGGGGGCGGACAAGTCCTAGTCGGCAAAGGCGGCTGGGTCGTGCTGACCACGCCCCCTGCCCCGTTGGGGCCGCAAGGCGTTGGCGGCTCGCGCAACGGTACGGCAGTGTGGTCGTACCCGAGCCCATGGCCCGGCCTCCACGCATCGCACATCGCCCCCCTTCCCGAGTCTCCTGGCGAGCTGATCGGTACGACCCGCGTGCTAGGCAATCCGATCGACGCACCAGCGCCGTCGGATGCCGGGCAGTTATGGGCCATTAACGGCAACGAGGGACAAGTTTACCTGTTCACGATAGATGGCCTGTTCGTCGCTACGCTATTCCGGGATGCTAGAAGTCAATTCGACCCGCTACCATTGCGCGGCATACGAGGCACGGATTTCGCATCGACGAGCCTTCTCGCTGAGAGTTTTCATTCGATCCTGACAGCGACTGACGACGGCAAGGTCTATCTCCAAGCCGGACATACCGGTTCACTGTTTAGGCTCTACGGTCTCGACGGAATACAACGTTTGCGTGATGCTGCAATCACCGTCACGGCGCGGCAACTGGCAGATGCACAGCGTCAAGTCATGCTCGACGAAATCGCCGGTTCCGCGTCCAGGACAACGCAACCCAGTGTTCTCGAAGTTGAACGTGTATCCGACGACAGCGCCGCGTCACTCGCCACCGGCCCGCGCTGGCCAGATGACACAACCCGCTGGGTCACCATCGATGTGCGCAATATTCTCGTTGGTAGTTGGGCACGCCGCCAGGTCGATACGGACGCAGCGCTCGCGATCTCGCCTGACCGCCTGCTGATCGCGGTGCGAACCGACGATCCTGCGCTGCTGGTGAATAGCGGTGACGCACTACAGAACTTATTCAAGACCGGTGGGGGAATCGACCTGATGCTGGGTACCGACGCCAGTGCGTCGCGAGATCGAACGCTCGCAGTCAAAGGTGACGAGCGCCTGCTTGTCGCACGTGTTGAAGGCAAAAAAACCGCAGTGTTGTATCGCCCCGTCGAACCGGGAAGCACCGTCAATTCGGCGACCTTCAGCTCACCGCTTCGAACGATCCGGTTCGATCAGGTCACCGACGTCAGCGACCAGTTGGAATTGACGCAAGACGTCGAACGGAGCCCCAGCAGTGGGACCAAACGGTTCATCTATAGGATCTCAATTCCACTGAAGACCTTACGACTCGTCGCGCCTGCTGGTACGAGCCTGAAGGGCGATATTGGCGTGCTGCGAGGAAACGGAATCGAGACACTTCAGCGCTCGTATTGGTCAAACAAGGCGACGGGGCTCGTAAGCGACGTGCCAAGCGAGGCCGAGCTCACCCCGAAACTGTGGGGTGAGATTCATTTCTCCCGCTGATGCCGTAGACCGCACGCCACCATGCCTGTGTAGCTGCAATCACCCAGATATTGTCGGATTGCGAACACCGATGGCCTCTACACTGTCCAGCAAGTTGCGCACCCTACAGGTGTGCCTCAGAACAAGCCGAGCAAGTCGACCGGAGTAGCAATGCACAATCACGAGAAATTCGATGCTTTCCGTGGCGCCTCAGCGCTGATCGTCGGTTTATCACACATCTGCCAGATCTACTTTGTCAGACTGATCGGCCAGGAGCATCCGGCATGGATTCTGTCGCGGACATTGGGATTGCACGCGGTAATCGTATTCTTTTTGCTGAGCGGCTATCTCATTACGCTCAGCATCGTGAAGAACAACGAATCGGCCGGCGGCTTTGGAATTAGGGAATTCTTCGCCGCGCGCATCGCGCGTATCTATCCGCCGTTCGTTGCCAGCCTCGTTGTGATAGTGCTCTGTTGGTTCACGTTGCACACATTGCATCTTCCCGGTGCGAGTACACGGTTCGGTTTGCCAACCGACGCCTATGCTGTTCCCGCCATGGCCCTGTCATCGCGCGAATTCGTAGAGTCCCTTGTGATGATCAAGGGCATGACCCGAGCAAATCCGCCGCTCTGGTCGCTGTATCTTGAAGTCTGGAGCTATGTGATCGCGTTCTTCTTCGCACTAGGCTGCTTCGCTCGCCGTCGCGGCCTCCGTGCGGTGGCACTCACAATCGCCGTGACAGCGGCCATCGCTGCTTCGATTGGAAAGGAGAGTTTCGCCTTCTTCTTTGCGACCTGGTCATACGGCGCAGCAGCTTGCCTGATGACGCATTATCGCTGCCGATATCGCAATGCGGTGCTGGCAATAGCCAGTATCGTCGGCGTGGCCCTGATCGCCAAGCTTGCGGCAACCAACCCGCGGATGATTGGCGCGGCATTCCCGGTGCGCTCGATCGAGTTGACCGCCGGTGCTGCTTTTGCCTGCCTATACGGCTACCTACTATTCGGCTGGCGCGCGCTCGATCGCGCCTATCCCCGCTGGCTGGTTCGGACCGGCGATTTTTCCTACACGCTGTATGTCGTACATTTTCCGGTTCTAGCGCTTGTGTTTGCCTTCTCGCTCGGCTGGATCGGTACGTCTCTGTATAGGTCGGCCGTGTGTGGCATCGTTGCCTTCGCGATCGCTATCATGTTTGCACGGGCGCTCGCGAAGTTCGTCGAGCGCCCGAAATATTTCAAGGCACTGCTGCTGTCCGCGCGATTTCCGATCGGCGGCTCCGAATCGCTGCGACGCGGACAATAGAAGTAGCAACGTAGCGCAAGTCGCGACGCCCCGCTGCACTGCCCGCAGGGGGCGCGATACGCGGGCCAACGTTCCCTGTTACCAGGGAAGTGAGTAGACCGACAGCTTACTTACGCTGCCCTGCGAATATACGTCGGCCGGATAGATCGCCGGCATCTCGTCGGCCGCTCTTGCCGCACGTGCATCCCTGCGCACTTTGAACCTCACACCAGCGCTACGATCAACACTTGCTCGAACAGATGCGAGTGCCAGCCGTTCGGTTGGCGTCGGCGGAATATCGGTGAATTTTTCGTATGCATGAGGCGCAGGCATTTCTTCAGGCGCCCCGAAGCTCGCCAGTTTGGCGTCGTCATAGCCTGGCGGACCGCCAAGTAACGAATCCGGTACCGTGCCGCCGGTCGCTACAGGCGTGCGCGGCCCGTTCGCAGCAATGCTTGTCGATTCACCGACATGCTTCGCCGAATCGATGCGAAGCGCCTTTCCTGTTTGGGCCTCAACTGCCACGCTCGAAAGTGCCAACGCCATGCACAGCGATACTCGAGTAATGTTCGTTTGCATACAGATCGCAATCATCCCGTCTCTTACTGCCCGCCGACAATCCGCAAATAGCTTAACGCGACCTGTTCGATATGGAACTTCTCATTGAAGCACGCGAGCGCTCTCTCCCGCATCAGTTGCTTGGTCGCATCCGTCGTATTCACCCAGTTCCGGAGCACCTCGGTCACGCCTTCTACCGTGTCGCTTGCCGCGTACCCGGCTCCATATTCAATGATCTCGCGCCAGATATTTACCTTGTCCGTAATCAGCACCGGTACGCCACAACCTAATGCCTCCGCCACGGCAATACCGAAGTTCTCCTGGTGCGACGGCAGGCAAAACACGTCGGCAGAGTACATCAGATTCCACTTGTCGCGCCCCGTCACCATGCCAGCCCATGTGATGTCCTGATCAATTCCAAGGCGGACAGCTTCAGCGCAAAGCCGTTCTACTAAACCGCTTTCGTCGGGCCCCGCAATTATCAATCGATACTCGCTCCGCAACGCTCCTAGTGCCGCGAACGCGCTCACCAGCAGATCGCATCCCTTCTTTTCGTGAATACGTCCGAGAAACAGGATGATCTTCCTCGAGTCCGCCGACTTCCCTGTGTCGGGCAAATGCCGGCCAGGCTCGGCAATCGGCGGTGGCGCGGTGCCGTAGACCGTCACGGCTTCGTTCGCACGGTACAGCGGAAACGACGTGCGCGCGAGCACACGCTCTGTCTCACTCGTAAAAACGATCGATTTCGCGTGATTCACCACCCTTCGCTCGATTACGAGCCAGTACAGCAACTTCTTCAGGTACTTGATCGGATAAACCTTGTTGAACCATGGATCCAGCATGCCGTGCGAGTAAACAAAGTACGGGATCGTGCAGCGACTTAATGCCGCCCGTACCGCAGCGCCGTGAAACTGCCAGAGGCCGTTCACCACAACCGCGTCGTACCCTGACGCGTGCTCCTCTAGCCATCGGGTCAATTTTGGATTGAAGCCGTATTTTCCCTTGCCCTTTCCCAGGCGAATCACTCGACCAAACGGACCGCTGCTCGGCGCATCCCGCTCATCGTCGTCCAGACACGCTATATCGATGCTGTGCCCCAGCAGTTTGACTTGTGCCGCCAGACGCGTAACACCTTCGATCGGGCCGCCTCCGGTTGCATCGATCGACGAAATAACATGAAGAAGCCTCAATCGCCCACCTCGATTAATCATCGCATATCAATTTACACAATATTCCGCTATGCATTCAGCAAGCGCCGGACTGCATCTTCCATTCCGCGCTCGCCGAACATCGTTTCGGCACGCGATTGCGCTCGTTTGATGACATTTTGGCTTACCTCGTACAACTCAGCCGCGTTTCGCAGTAGCTCGACGAGTGTAGAAAGATCATCTCCGACGACGTGCAGCGCGTCGGTAATCTCACTGATTCCTATGTCCGGCAGAGATGTCGACAGCACTAGCCGCCCTGACGCGACATACTCAATGACCTTGAACGGAAATACGCCACCGCTCATCTTCTCGATCGGACTATGGAGATTGAGCAACACGTCGCATGCGGCGATCCGTTCGAATAACTGGTCGTCGGGGAGAACTCCGTGGAAGCTTAATGTGCTGGAACGCCGCGCTGCAGCCTCGAACGCGCCGGACAGCGGACCCGTTCCGCATACATGAATCTCGAGCGTGGGATCGGCATATTCCGCCAGCGCCAGCACCTTCCCCGCTCCCTTCTCAGCGTTGAGACTCCCGAAATAGCCGACAACGATCTTTCCCCGCGTCGGGTCCGAAAACGGCGCGCGCTGCGCGCATGCAATCGTCAGTTTCCGCGAAACCACGCCGGGGCATAGCATCGTTCGACAGCCACTTCGCTCGGCTTCTCGACTCTGCAGCGCCTTGTTGACGGCGAGGCACAGCAACGGCTTCGGTAACACATAACGCCATGCCATCCAGTCGAGCGTCGATTTCGGATGCATCGTCCGTCTCGCCAGCATCCAGTCCTCGAACTCCAGGACAACACCCTTTCCGTATCGGCGATGCAACGCTCTTGCAAGCATCGATTCAAGTGCGTATGGGTTGTATATCCATATCAACGATGGTTTTCCATGTCGCCCAATCTCTCGGACGATGGCATTCACTTCAAGCAGATTAAGCATCTTTCCGACCGGCCGAACCGGATACGTCCGCAGCGATATCTCCCGGATGCGGGAGCCGGCCAGAGTCCACTCGCGCACATGGCGCTCCTGCCAAGCGTTTTCGTTATGCGCTGTATTGACCAGCAGTACATCGCGCGACAAGCGTCCCAGCAGTCCTAGGAAAAACTCGATCTTTCTAACCGCGCCCAGGCTGGTATGGGCGATTCGGTCGGGCGGACTGTAGGCCGCGATGAATACGATCATAATTTTCGTTTCCGTCGATTGAGCGACACGATCATCGCGGCCCCACCTCGCCCGCGAGAAGCGCGCGAGGAGTTCGATAGGCCGACACTGCCGCCGCCGTGCGCGCCTCCAGACGGTCTCCCCAAAAGAGTGTTCCGAAGCCTACGAAAAACGATGTCAGCAGAAAATAGTGTTCAAGGACATTTCCGCCGTTGAATGTCACCATCGTGATGATCAGCAACGCCCAGTATCGGGCCTTGAGGGAGCGATTCCATTTCGGCTTTACCTTGCATAGAAAGGCAAACATGCCACTCGCAAACACTAAAAGACCCGCGATGCCAGTCTGGAAAATCAGCGTGATGAACGCGTTGTCGATCAACCAGTTGAAGCGGAATTGTTTCGGATCAATGCCGCTCGCTTGCAGATATCCAACCGCAGTATTGGTTCCTATACCCAGGCCACGTCCGACAAACAGCTCGTCGAGATCTGCATTCTCAAGATCCGACAAGGTCGTCACCGCGTTGGAAATCCGACCGCCTTTCTCTAGCTGCGAGCCGACAATGTCACCACGGCCAGCCGCAGCCATTAGCGACACGTAGCCGGCTGCAGCGGCACCGAGTGCAAAGGGCACGATGAAGACTGTGAGCAACATCTTCTTGCTCCTCTCGGCGCCTTCAGCGATCAGTTCCCAGCAAAGCACAGCAGCTAGCAACGCGATCGATAAGACTGCAAATCGTGTACCCGACAGCAGAGCGGTCAGGAATGCCGAAGCGATCAATGCGACACGCTGCCACGCATGGGCGCGATCGAGTAGCAACGAGAAGATTGCGAGTGCAAGACCGAACATCCCGGCGATTCCGGCATTGCTGAACAATCCCGTCACACGACCTTGCACCAATACGACGTGCGATAGCGACGCGCCCAGCGACGCCTGCTTATTTGCGACATAGACATTGAGCATGCCGAGCACTAATAGCAGCACGATCAGCGTGCGCTGAACCGCCGGCGTCCGCGGGAAATCCCGCGAGAAGAGAAACAAGCCAAACGAACAGTGGAGAAGCATCACCCAGCGGATACCAGCTGGCAGGAAAAACGCCGGACTAAGCTCGGCCACGAAGGCGATCAGACCAATGGATACGAGCGTTGCGATCCAGGCGAAGTAGAACGAGCAGATCTTCGAGATTTCGACGGTCTGTCTTCTTCGCAGTATGACGATAGGCCAATAGACGCCAAACCCGAATACGAAAAGATCCTTGAGGTAGCGAGTCGGGCCCGCGCCATCCAGTGCGCCGGAATCGACCGTCCATAACTGGACATTTCCGCGAATGATCGAATCGATTGCCAGCGGCGCGTACTGCGCCATCCCGACCACGAACAGCAAGGCGACGACATACGCAAAGTAATGGGACCGCCGCATCACATCCTCGCTTCGATCATGTCTTTCATCAGTCGCCGGTATCGCTGCCAGTTGTAGACGTCCCGTACGAGCGCCCGCCCGCGTATACTCATGCCGGGAAACTGCTGGCGTGAGGCGATCGCCTCGAGTATGCCTTCGCCGAGACTATCCACGCTGTCCTCAACCACGAATCCGCACACGCCGCCAACGTCTTCGATTCCCGTATAGGGCGTCACGACCAGCGGCAGGCCAAAACTCAACGCCTCGAGGCACGCGAGCGACAGCGACTCGGACAGCGACGGCATAACGAAAAGATCCGCATTTCCATATAGTTCTCCGACTAGATTATGCGGAATCGTACCGTGGGTGATCCGCACGTTCCGTGGGATGGTGAGCGCGCTTAATCTCCCGACGAGGGAAGGCGCCAGTTCGCCCAGCACTCTGACCAGCATGGTGCCGCCGCCGAGTGCCGCCACCCAGCGCTCGCCCCAGGACTCGATTGCGGACAACAGGAGATGTCCGCCCTTGCGGATCGTATTCGCGCGCGCGACGACACGGAATTCTTGCCGCTCGCGAGTGGCGGTGTGTGGGACCGCGTGTTGCGGCTCAAAAAAAGCGCCGTACGGAATCTTGTAGATGTCGCCTGGCGGAATACCGCCGCTCAACAACGAACTCTCATAGTACGTTGACGGTACCGTGATCACTTGCGCTTTCTGCAGGATCGCGTCGTTCTTCGATTCGTCATGGTCCGGGATCGGCAGTCCGAGAACACGATGGTGGGCTGCGATACGAGCCATCGCACCATCCGTCTGGTTCAGGATCTGGTCGGACCAGATTCGAACGTCGACCTGCACTGCGGCATCGACCGTTCGCGGCATGTAGTCCTGCAACGTGACAAGCCACTCGAATCGACCCGCGGACTCCAAAACGTAACGCGCGGTCATCCGGTCAAACGCATCGCGAAAGGCGGCGGGCCGCGTTGTACCCAGCGCAGCACGCAATAGCGTTGCCGCAAGCGGGCAACGCACGTTCGACGCCGGCAGCCCCGGATGCGCATAGCCGCTCGCGCGGCGACCGGCGTTCATTGGAAGTCGGGATAGCCATGCGGTCAACCCCTTGCTGTAAAACGGCGTCACGAACTGTACATTCCGTCCGGCCTCCGCGATCGCCGCGCCCAATTCGAACGCATGGTGCTTGTACGGATGAGCAACGAGAACATCATTTCCCATACTCGCCTTCCAGCTTCGTCTGATTGTTAGTCCCCACCCAAGCCTCGAAGGGCGCACTGAACAGCGCTGGGTCGTAGGTCAGTCTCTGAACTCGCTGTCTGGCAACAGGAGCCGCAGGGTTGCCGACCACAATTGTGTAAGGCGCGACGTCGGAGCGCACAACCGCACCGGCCCCGATCACCGCGCCTGTTCCGACATGGACGCCGGGAAGAATGGTCGCATTTGTTGCAATCCATGCGTAATCGTCGATCCGGACTTCGCGCGAGTACATGCGCCAGTGCGGATCGTCGAGTGCATGCGACGCCGTCAAGATATTGACCCCGTCGTTGATCACAACGCGGGATCCGATGGTGATCTTGTCATGCGCCGCCATCATCACGTTCTCGGAGACGAAACAGTGTGAACCGATGCTTATCCGAGCTGGCGATCCCTGGATCCTGAATCGATATAGCACCGATAGCTCCCCGATTTTCACGCCCTTCACGCGCAGCCGTGCCTGGATCAGTGCAAGCCGAACCAGGCGGCGCAACATCAGTGCGCGCTTTGCCCAAACCACCAACCAGCGATGCGACCCAAGACGAGGACGCTCTCGATGAATCCACAAGTATTTCATCGCGTTAGAACCCTCCCGCCGTCATGACGCGAAACGCCCGCGTGACTAACATGAAAATCGCGATCTCCGCGATGACGACCGCCGTGATCGGGCCCGTCATTCCGACAAAGGCAGACAACACCCAGCCGGCGCCTACCGCTATGGCGGAAATCACGCAGAACTGAACCGAAACGCCGGTATGACGGTTCGTCGCCATCAAGGCAACCAACTTCACCTGATACAGCGACGTAACCACAGCGACCGAAAGCAGGCAGACAAGAACGATCGGCTGGTATGGCAACTTGCCACGTCCCCAGAACTCGATCAGCGGGCGGCTGAAGGCGACCAACAACACGAAGGTCACTGCGGCGGCGATCGCGACACTGGCCTCGGCTTTTCTGCGCAGTGCCGTCGCTTCACGATGCTGTCCTCGCGCGTAAAGGTTCGAGAAACGCGGCCATACGGCGCGACTGACTGTAGTGATGAGTTGCGTGATCGATCTCGACAGCGTGCGATACGCATTGAAGACAACGACTTCGCGCATGCCGATAAAATGGCCGACCACCAGAGTCATTCCCTGGATACTCAACGCATTGCCGAGCGGGAACCCGAGAAACGCTGCGCCCTGTGGAAGCAGCGACCGCAGTTCAGCAAACGAGCTCTTCGACCAACCCCACTTCAGATTACTGTCCGAGCGCATTAGGCCGAGCAGGATCGCGAGCTGGATTACGGCGCGTGCGCCGCACGCTGCCGCGGCTGCGGCGATGATCCCGCCCCCCGAGGCAACGCACACGACGGTGGCCAGCCATTCACCGAGGCGAGCAAATGAAAGCAGGAACACTCCGGCCGCGTAACGGTCAATCACGCGAAAGGAAGCATCGAACAGACCTGAATACAAATTTAGCAACGCTGTCGTCACTAACAGCAGCAGAGCCCAGGGTTCGCCGTGCGTGTCCGAACCGAACAGGAACACAAACGCAGCGCCCGTCAGCGTTCCGAGCACTACTAGCCCTGTTACGCCCACGAACGCGCTTTGCAGCGTGATATTTGCCTGCTCGACCTCGCCCCGCGCATGAAACATACCGATCTTGTTGATCGCGACCGACACGATACCAATGTCGGACATTGCGAAATACGCGGGTACCGCGGAGATGACGATCCACTGGCCATAGCGGGTTGCTCCCCAGAAATGCAGGAATATCGGCAGCGAAGCGAGCTGAATGATGACTGTGATGCCCTGGTTGAAGATGTTTGCGACGACCCCGGACAGCACCGATGAAGACCGCAGCTTGCTTTTCCTGATCTGATTCCTGAGAGTAGCAAGCATGTCACTTCCGGTACGCCGAATGCAGGAAGTCGTCATAGGCACGCCGTAAGCCGTCGGCCAACGCCATTTGCGGTACAAAGCCGATCGACCTAAGCTTCGAAACGTCCAAAAGCTTGCGCGGCGTACCATCAGGCTTCGACGTGTCGAATTCGAGCGCACCCGAATAACCAACGACATCCGCGATCAGGGTGGCCAGATCCGCAATCGTGGTATCCATGCCAGTTCCGACGTTGATGTGGGATTCCATCGGATCGGTGATGTTTCGGTATTGGTCGGAAGGCAACTCCATCACGAGCACCGATGCCGCGGCCAGATCGTCCACATACAGGAACTCGCGAAGCGGCTTACCTGATCCCCAGACGCGCACGACCGGCAACTGATCGACTTTCGCCTCGTGAAAGCGCCGCAACAACGCCGGAATCACGTGACTGTTATCCGGATGGTAGTTATCGCCCGGGCCATACAAATTGGTCGGCATGACGCTGCGATAGTCAACGCCGTATTGCCGACTGTAACTTTCGCACATCTTGATGCCGGAAATTTTCGCGATCGCGTACGGCTCGTTCGTCGGTTCAAGCTTTCCAGTCATCAGGTAGTCTTCGCGTATCGGCTGCTCTGCGAATTTCGGATAGATACAGGATGACCCGAGAAACAGCAAGCGCTTCACCCCTGCCTTGTACGCGTGGTGGATGACGTTAGACTGCATCATCACGTTCTCGTAGATGAAGTCGGCCGGATAGTAGCTATTTGCAAGGATCCCGCCGACCTTCGCGGCAGCGAGATACACCTCGTCGATTTTGTACTCGCGGAAGAACGTTTCTACCGCATGCTGGTTGATAAGGTCCAGTTCGTTTCGCGATCGCGTCACGACGTCCACGTTCCCCTGCATTTCAAGCTGCCGGACAATCGCTGAACCGACCATGCCACGATGACCGGCGACGAAGATTCGTTTGGTGGTATTCATCGCGCTCACTCGTTGTATTCGAACGCCTTGAAACCCGCCAGCTTGATCAGTGCATCGCGCTTTGCGGCCTGATGGTCGGACTGAACCATCTCACGGACGAGCTGCGAAAACGGTGTCGCGGGCCTCCAACCCAGCTTCTCATGAGCCTTCGACGGGTCCCCGAGGAGGGTTTCGACTTCCGTTGGACGAAAATAGCGCGGATCAACGCGGACGATCACATCGCCGACAGCGATTTTGCTTTCTTTGTCGTCGACCGCTTCGACGACGCCGATCTCATCAACACCCTGCCCCTCAAACCGAACTGTGATGCCAACCTCGGCCGCCGCGGTCTGAACAAAATCACGCACGCTGTACTGCACGCCCGTAGCGATCACGAAGTCTTCCGGCTGCTGCTGCTGCAACATGAGCCATTGCATCTCGACATAGTCACGTGCGTGCCCCCAGTCACGCAGCGCGGATAGATTTCCGAGGTACAGGCAATCCTGCAGACCGACCGCAATACGAGCAATTGCGCGCGTGATTTTCCGCGTCACGAACGTCTCCCCCCGCACGGGCGACTCGTGATTAAACAGAATGCCGTTGCACGCGTAGATGCCGTATGCCTCTCGGTAATTGACCGTAATCCAATACGCGTACAGCTTCGCCACCGCGTAAGGGCTGCGCGGATAGAACGGCGTAGTTTCCTTCTGCGGAATCTCCTGGACGAGCCCATAAAGTTCCGACGTCGACGCCTGATAGAACCGCGTCTTCTTCTGGAGCCCGAGGATACGAATCGCCTCGAGAATTCGCAGTGCGCCAATGCCATCGGTGTTTGCCGTGTATTCGGGCTCCTCGAACGACACGGCAACATGGCTTTGCGCGGCAAGGTTATAGATCTCGTCGGGCTGCACGCGCTGAATGATTCTGACGAGGCTGGTCGAGTCCGACAGGTCTCCGTGATGCAGAAAGAATTGTGCGTCAGATACGTGAGGATCTTGGTACAGGTGATCGATGCGATCCGTGTTGAACAGCGACGAGCGGCGCTTGATGCCGTGCACCTGATAGCCTTTGTTCAGCAACAGCTCGGCAAGATACGAGCCGTCCTGGCCGGTCACACCTGTGATCAATGCAACTTTGCGGTTCATGTTGTTTTCCTCACCCAATTCCGTCATGGTTTCAATTGCCTTCAGAAAGCTTCAGCTGGCTTTGCTCTCGTAACCGTAGTAGCCGGCGTAGTACGTTCCGTATCCAACCCGTCGCTGTGGTACGTCGGTAAACAGCGCTCCCTTCACGACCACGCCGCCGTTCCGGAGTCGTTTGACGCTCTCCCGGATCTCGGACAACGGATGGAAGCCGTGACGCACGACCAGCAGCGTCGTCGCCGCATGCTTGCCGATCAGCACGCAATCCGTGACCGCAAGCACCGGCGGCGTATCGACAATCACGATGTCGTAGTGACGAGAACCGTAATCAAGCAACGCGCGGAACTGTTCGCTCATCAGGAGTTCGGACGGGTTCGGTGGCGACATCCCGTTGAGCAGCAAATCGAGTCCCGGCACGATGTCGCGGACTATCACACTGTCGAGCGCGGCACCACCGATTACATCGGACAGGCCCGAGCGCCTCTTCAATCCGAAGTACGTGTGCACGTCGCCGCGCCGCATGTCAGCGTCGATGAGCAGGACACGCTTTCCAGTCGCGGCCAATACCGCCGACAGGTTCGATGAGATGAACGTCTTGCCGACCTCCGGGCGAGACCCGGTCACCATCACGATGTTGTTTTCTGCATTGATAAGTGCAAACTGCAGCGCCGTGCGCAGGCTGCGCACGCCTTCAATTGCGACATCGGTTGGCGCCTCTACTGCAAGCACGCGTGCCTCTGCATTACTGACTTGCAAACCGCGATGGATCTGCCGTTGTTTCTCGCTGTGCGGCACCACGCCGTAGACCGGCAGGCCAATCGACTCGATTTCCTCCGAGTGCTCGACGCCGCCGTACAATGCCTTGCGCACAAATGCGGCGATCACGCCTGCGAACAGACCAAGTAGAGTGGCAAGCACCACGACGACCGGTCGATTGGGCCGGAAAGGCCGCTCCGCGAGTTCCGCATAGTCGACCACGCGAACGTTACCGACCTGGCCGGCTTTCACGATCTTGAGTTGTTGTGCGCTATTTAGTAAGTTCGAGTACAGCTCGGTGTTGACCCGGACGTCGCGCAGCAGCCGGAGCGCCGTCTGTTCAGTGTCGGGTAGCATCGATATACGGCGCGTCAATGCGTCCTGCGCCGCCTGCATCGCCTTGATCTGTGCATCCAGAGCAGCGATCGACGGATGCGTCGACGCGAAGCGCTCGGCCAACCCGAGTCGCTGTTGTTGCAGGTCGAGGAGCTTGGTCTTGTTGTCGACGATCTGCTGCAGCAGCAATCGGCTTTCCTCGGACAAGTCAACCGTACCGTTCTTGTTGCGGAAAGCGTTGTACCGGTCCTCTGCCTTGTCGAGCTCCTTGCGCAACTGCGGCAGCTGTTGATCGAGGAAGGACAGCGTATGTTCCGCCTCGGCCGACTTGCGGTCGATGTTCTGCTTTACGTAGTTGCGCGCGATCGCATTGACGGTCTCAGTTGTCCGTGCGTTGTCAGAACCGTCCAACTTCAGGCCAATGATCCCGGAATCCTTCGTCTTCTCGTCGATCGTCAACGACTTCTGGATCGCGTCGATGGTCGCGAGCGTGGAAGTACGCATCAATTGGAATTCAGTCTCCGGGCGCGCGACAAGTTGCTCGACAACAATGTGCGCCATGCCCTTGTCCTTTAGCGCACCGTTTGCCTCGACGCCGACCTTTCCTTGCAACACCAAATTTGCGTCCTCGTCGTACAGATCGTATGACTGATTTTTCGTCGCCTTCAGCACAAATGCCTTGCGGTTCCACACATCGGGTACGTCGAATTTAGACACGACGATGCGCTCCCCGCCCCATGCGAACCGCTTCAGACCCAGCATGGGTGCGGCAACACCATCACCGCCCGTCCGCCTCGCAAACCATGCACCGACGATTGGGAAATACCGTGGCCGAACTTCAATATCGAGATGCAACTGTCGTACCGCCTCGCCCACGACCATCCGCGAGCGAATCAATTCGATTTCCGCGGCGGCGGTCGCCTTTGTATCGAAGATGGACGCCAATTCGCCGAGCGCGTCCTTGGCCGATCCCGAGTTGTCCTCGACCTGAATCATTGCGTCGGCACGATAGATCGGATGCGATAGAAACGCATACAACACGCCGACGAACAGCCCCATTGCGGTGACGACGGCGATCAGTCGCCAGTTCTCGGCAAGGACGACGAGATAGTCTGCCAAACGGACGGCGTCGCCCGCAGCTGCGTCGTTGAATTGGTTTTCGGGTATCGTGGCCATACGATCAATGAAATATTCGAATAATTGTGTCGACCCAGTTCGACACGTAATGCTCGATCTGCGCGATCGACGCTTCAAATGCGGCGCGATCCTGTCGATACGGATCGATTACGTCTTCGCCGTTGCTTTCCCCCAGACGAAACACCTTGCCCTTGGCAAAGGCATAACCCTCTTCAAGTCTCCTTTTCTGTTCCATCGTCATCGCGAGCACCAACCCGGCGTCGCGCACGTATTGCAGGTTCACGGGTGACGCGATATGGCTGCTGATGTCGATACCGCGCTCGGCCATCAACTCGACCGCTGTCGAATCTGCGGGCCTGCCGGACAATGCACTCAGGCCCGCCGATACGACGCGCATGGTCGACAGCTTTGAAGCCAACAGGCCTTGCGCCATCGGGCTTCGACAGATGTTCCCTTCGCAGACAACTAGAATCGTGGCTTTCATTTCGTCGCGACCGCACCATACAAACCTGCATTGATTGCCGGCAACAGCAGGTTCAACACGCGGCTGATTCGCACAAGCCCGTTGCCGTCGATGTAAACGACGTCCTTCGGCCGCAACTCGAACTGATTCGCCAGAATCATCGCGACCGGAGAGCGCGCGTCCAGATGGAAGACCTGCGGGGTCGTATCACTGGATCCACGAATGACATACAGTTGCGCGGCGTCGGCCGTCGCACTGTTGAGACTGCCGACCTGGGAAATCGCATCGCTCAGCGACAGCTTCCCGTTACGCATCGGAATAGCGGTTGCGGGCTTCGACACTTCGCCCATCACATAGACGCCGTTGTCGTCACGAGACACGACGCGCAGCAGGTCGCCACTCTTCAACGTGATGCTTGCCGGGTTTTTCCCTTGTGCGAGCAGCTGCGGAAAATTGATCGGATAAGTTGTTCCATTCCGGACTAGTACCATTCGGCTCTGGTCCGCTGTCTGAGAAAAGCCGCCCGCGCGACTGACGGCGTCGTACAGAGTCGTCGGAATGTCGCTGATCGCCTGCGGCCCAGGCGTATGCACTTCACCGTCAACATAAATCTGCTGCGATCGAAACGACGCAATGCGAACTGTCAGCTGCGGCCGATTGAAGACCGACGCGAGTCGCTCATAGAGCTTCGCCTGAACCTGGTCGACACGAAGTCCGAGCACATGCACCGTTCCGGCATATGGATATGTCAGGTTACCGTCCTCGCCGATCACGAAGCCCGACGCCGGATCTGCCGGACGAACCGCGCTCTGCGTCTGTGTCGCCACTGCGCCGGACAATTCCGGATGGTCCCAAACCGTGATCTGCAGCACGTCGCCAACGCCGAGCGTATATGGCTGTGGCTTGCCGATCAGGCTGAGAATCCGACTGTCGCTGGCATTGGCGTCCGCATCCCGCAATTGCCGAATCAGATTAAGGCTGATATCGGTAATGGGTACGTCGACATCTTTTTGCGGCGTCTGCGCATCGCCGCTCGCTACAAGCAGCGTCGCCGGCGAAGCCATGCGCATCCCCGGCGCGATGCCGCACGCCGCCAACATCGTGCTAGCTGCCGCAGCAGCCATGATTCGGGCAGTGTTTCGACGAATCCGCTTCGTCGACTCGTCGGGCCCTCGCCAGAAACATCCCATCAGATCTTCCCCGGTTCTTGTTGAACTGCATGTACCTGCATCGACTTCCATCACCGCTCAATAAGCATTCGCATTCACCAACCCCTTCGCCACCGTCGCCAACACGATCCGCATATCCAGCGCAAACGACCAGTTCCGCAGGTAATAAAGGTCATACTCGACGCGCTTCTGCATCTTCTCGATACGATCGGTTTCCCCGCGATACCCGTTCACCTGGGCCCACCCGGTAATCCCCGGCTTGATCCGATAGCGATGGATGTACCCGTCGACGACTTTCTGATAAAGCCGATCGTGCTCGATCGCATGCGGCCTCGGTCCGACCACCGACATCTCCCCGCGCAGCACGTTAAGAAACTGCGGCAGCTCGTCCAGACTGGTTCGTCTGAGAAAGCGTCCGACACGGGTGATGCGCGAGTCGCTCTTCGTCGCCTGCGTGACCACGCCAGCCTGTTCGGCATGCACGCGCATCGTGCGGAACTTCAGGATCTGGAACTTTCGCCCGTCCGCACCCTTGCGGTATTGCTTGAAGAACACCGGCCCGCGCGACGACAACTTCACCGCGATGGCGATCAGCACCATCAGCGGCATCAACGCCACCAGCGCGACTGCAGCAAACAGGCGATCGAACACCTCCTTCTGCCACATCGCATGGCGCGGTAGCGGCGACGCCACGAGATTGATCGCCGGCGCACCGATGAGGTCGATCATCGCGCCGTCGAACAGCGCGACGCTGCGCACATCGGGAATGAAGCGGATGTTCACGAGATCGTCACCGAACGTATTGACGAACCGGAGAACGGTCGCCTCCTCCGACAAAGGCAGCGCAAGCCAGATTTCCTGAACACCGTTCTCGCGAACGAACTGCGCGAACGAATCGAGCTCCGTGAATACCGGCACGCGCTGCGAGGGATTCGCGGTAACCGGGCGCAGGTCGAATACAGCTGCCGGCCGGAATCCGCTCGCCGGCGACTCCTCGATGTTTCTAACCACCTGTTGGCAATGCTGAGCGTGTCCGACCACGGCGACACTGCGCAGGTTGATGCCCGCATAACGAACACTTCGCAGAAACAGATGCGTGACGATTCGCGATGCGATCAGCGCACTCCCGGTCATCGCGGTCCAGTACACGAACCACAGCCTGGAGATCACGTCCGAGCGATGGAGCGAGAACATCAACACGATCCCGCACGCCTGTACGACGAGCCACGCGAGCGAGATCTTCCCGCTCAACCTCAGCATCGACCGTCCCCGCCACGATTCGTACACGCCGAATACCGGAAACAGCACCAGCGTGAACGCAATCGCAAACGTGACGAGTGCGCTGTCGAAGTGCCCCTCGGAAACCGTCTGATAGCGGAATTGCGACGCAAGCAACGAGCCGGCGACGATCAACGCGATATCCACGAGTCGAGCCATCAAGCCTTGTAGACCGAACATTTCAATCTCCCGTCTGACGCCAACGATCACAGTCGAATCGGGGCATTACGCGCGCCCGTACGTATCGTCGAACCGCACGATGTCGTCCTCGCCGAGATACGATCCCGATTGCACTTCGATGAGCTCGAGCGGCAACTTTCCCGGGTTCTCGAGCCGATGCGTCACACCAAGCGGAATGAAGGTGGACTCGTTTTCGCCGAGCATGAATTGCTCGTCCCCGCGCGTAACGAGTGCAGTTCCGCTCACGACGATCCAGTGCTCGGCACGGTGGTGGTGCAGCTGGAGCGACAACCGTCCGCCTGGATGCACGACAATGCGCTTGACCTGGAATCGGGCGCCGTGATCGATCGAGTCGTAGTAGCCCCACGGGCGACGCACCTTCCGGTGCGTGTCGGCCTCCGGCGCCTGCTGCGCACGGATCCGGTTCACGAGGCCCTTCACGTCCTGGACGCGCGAGCGGTCCGCCACCAGCACCGCATCGGCGGTTTCCACGACGACGGCATTGGTCATGCCGACACATGCGACGAGCCGCCCTTCCGAATGCACGAAGCTCGACGTCGCACCTTCGAACACGACCTTGCCGCGCCCGACGTTGCCGTCCGCATCCTTGTCGAGTGCCTCCCAAACCGCGTCCCACGAGCCGAGATCCGACCAGCCCGCATCGAGCGGCACGACCACGCCCTCCACCAGGCTCGAGTCGGACACGAGGCGTTCCATCACCGCGTAGTCGATCGAATCCGAAGGTGACTGAAGAAAGGCATCCTCATGCGGCCGGAAGAATGTGCCATCGTGCTTGCCATGCACGTGCGCCGTGAGGCATGCGGCGTGCATATCGGGCTGGAGCGTGCGCAGCGTGTCGAGCCAGACGCTCGCGCGCACGACGAAAATGCCACTGTTCCACCAGTACGAACCGGACTCGACGTACTGCGCCGCGAGTTCGGCGGCCGGCTTCTCGACGAATCGCTCGATGCGGTGCGCACCGTCACCAAGGGCCTCGCCGATCTTGATGTAGCCGAACCCCGAATCGGGCCGGGTTGGTGGCACGCCAAGTGTTGCGATCGCGCCGCGCCGCGCATGCTCCACCGCGAGTGCAATCGCACGGTGAAACGCGGCGGTATCGGCAATGGCGTGATCGGCCGGCATCGCGACGACGATCGCGTCTTTCCCGTCCGCGCTGGCGGCAGCCACCGCCAGCGTCAGCGCGGGAGCCGTATCGCGTCGGGCCGGCTCGACGATGACACGGGCATCGAGCCCGCTGGCCCGAAGCTGTTCCGCCGTGACGAAACGATGCTCGTCGCCGCAAACCACGATGGGCGCCAATACATCGCCTTCTTCGATCGAAAAACCCGTCATTCGCTGGACGGTTGCCTGCAGCAGAGAATCCGCACCCAGTACGCCGATCAACTGCTTCGGATACTGTTCGCGCGACATGGGCCACAAGCGTGACCCCGATCCGCCCGCGAGAACGACGGGCGCGACGCTCACCTTCACGTCGACTGCGTCGCCGCGACCTGAGCCGATCGGTCCTGTTTCGCCGCTCTCTGTTTGGATGGATGCCGACATAATCTGCACTCCTATTCTCTCAGGCAATGATTCGATCTGAAAATCCGGGAATGAGCTCCGTCCCTTCGCCGAAGCTTATCCAGCCTTCTCTACAACTCCAGTTCCGTCTGGCTCGAGCGTGCCTGGAACCGGTATTCCGAGGGTGTTACGTCGAGGTGCCGCCGAAAAATTTTGGCCAGGCGATCACCGTTCCCCCACCCGCATTGCCGCGCGATCGTGCCGATCGGCAAATCGGTTTCCATCAACATCTGCACCGTGCGCTCCAGGCGAACCTGCAGCAGAAATTCGGACGGAGTCACGCCGATTTCCTGCTTGAAATGCCGCAGGAAGTTCCGTTCGCTCATTGCAGCAACCCGCACCGCATCGCTGACGGATATGGCTCTTCCACAGTTCCTGCGCAACCAGCTCGCCGTCGCGCGGACCCGGTCGGCAGGCGTGCCATTGCGCACTTCACCCTCCTGCTCGGCCGGCTCGAATGCGTCGCTCAGCGCGAGCCGCGCCGCAATGCCTCGCACCGCGTCGCCACCCAGGTCGCGTTCGATGAGCGCCAATGCTGCTGTTACAGGCTCGTAGCCGCCGCGACCCACGCGCACCGCATCCACGGCATCGATCACGTGCGAACCATTCAGCGCCGCATCGATCAACATCCTGCCTTCACCGATCGTCTCGACCATGCCCGCCTTCGGCAACACGATCCGCAACCAGTCGATCACCCGGGCGTCGCGCGACGCGCGACGCGCACCTTCTCCACCCGCGACGAATAGCGCATCGAATGCGTGCGCCGAGCCCGCATCGCATGCGAATGTCCGCACGCTGATGGCCGACGACCAGACGATGTTTCCACCTTTCGACGAATAGAAGCGAATGTCGTACAGCGGAAGCCCTGTCGCGCGCGGCGCATAGATTTCATTGGCTACTTCGAACACCTCGAATACCGCGCCCGCCGCAAACAACGAGAACCCCTCGAAGACGACAACGCCGATATCTCGATTCCTGCGTGACCTCTTCCCCCCAACATCTGCTGCCGCTTCATCTCCCGAATGATCGACACTCGTGTGCGTCATGGCGTGCTCTCGGACATTCAGTCCAATCAACTTCGGTCGTTCTGGATCGACGTTTTTTTCTCCGTTGCGACGCATCATACCGAGGGCGCCGAATGGCGTTTAAACACTGGCCGATTCGAACAAACAGTCGTCGGATTAGTCTGCGGGATTTCCCTGATCGGCCAAATGTTGGCGGTTTCTGACTACCTCGACGCAGCGAAACGGATGACGAAGAGCTTGCAGAAAAAGCGGCGCTCGCATGACGAGCGAGTGATATTCGATGGCAGTCGTTCGGTAATCGAAGCGTCGTAATGCGCCCCACGGGAGGTCAGGCGTTCGGCAAGGTGCGGGGCGCCGTCGTGCATGAATCACGACAGCAAGCAATGTGGTGCGCCATGATCATGCATAGGCGGGCACTGCCGTGGAGTAGTCGCTTCGGCCCCGGAATTCGACAGTATGGCGGCACATCGAGATCGGCGTCGTTGACGATCAGCCTGCATCGATGCGTCGTATTCGGCCACGGATGCCGCACAAAGCCGATTAGCCGGGATCCGCCATCCTGGCGCCTAGCGAAACGCTCTAACAAAGCTACGCAGCAACTCGCCGCCGTCAGATCTTTGTATTTTTCGAGTTCGGGCCGGCTGGCACTCGCTCCAGCCGCATGACGACGCACACGCGAGTCGGGCGTCTACGACATCACCGCGCTCGCAACGAGCGACGCAATCGCCACGGGTAGCGCAAACAGCGCCGACAGCGCCATCCTTTTCAAGATTCGAGCTCGCACCACCTCACGCGAGCCGCGAGCCCGGCGCGACTGAAATTCGAGCAACAGCAGCCCCTGACCATGTCGTGCGCCGGCCCAAAGACCCGACGCGGTGCTGAAGACGAGGTAGACGAGAATCCAGAAGAAACAGATCTTCGAGAAGATCAGAAGCGCGACGTTCATGGCGGCGATGCTCCGTTTTCGGCAAGATACCGCGCATCAGATGGCGCGCGGTTCGATGCCGACAGCGTACATTGCAATGCAGCATGCCGGACATGACAATTGATCCGACGATTCCGCCAACCAGTTACCGTACGTTTCCTCCAGGCGACGCGCGACGAGAAGCGCGACGCTGGTGCAACAATATTCGCACTCCTTCGTAATATTCGAAGCCAGGCGACACGTATCGTCTTGCGGATCCACGATTCGAACGACGGCCACTGACATTCACCGCACGTGCAGCTCGACCCGTGATGAATAAAAAGGCCTGCGTGCCACACGGCACGCAGGCAAAATTCCGAGGAGAGTTCCGGGGTGAACGCGTCTCCTCGAAAGGCCAGACAAAAGCGTAACGTCGAATCGACCGTTTCAAAACGAGATGGCGGCTTCGACCACGATCATGGCCGAATGAAAATGTATTGATGCACGCGCACACGTTTCTCGACGGGCATTGCGCCGTCACGCCCGATTCGCTTCCTGCAATTGGCGGATTGCATCGGTGTTTTGGCCGACGAGCGCAATCTCGACTAGCCATGATGAGATGCGTGCAGACGGACATCCACCGTTCGCTCATCGGCGAAGCCGGCATGTCGTTGCCGTGACCGAGTCGCCTCGAACGCGCAACGATGCCGGTGCACTTCGACAGACTTCCAGGAGCCCATCCGCCATGCTTCCGCTGGACACTTTCTTGCGCGTCGTGGACGCAACCCCGCTCGTTGCGATCGACCTGATCATATCGAACGGCGATGGCGCGTATCTACTCGGTCACCGTGTCAATCGTCCCGCACAAGGTTTCTGGTTCGTGCCGGGCGGCCGGATTCGCAAGAATGAACGTCTCGACGATGCATTCAATCGTATCGCGCGCGACGAACTCGGATGCAGCGGTCTGGAACGCGCCGATGCAGAACTGATCGGCATCTACGATCATCTCTACGAAGACAACTTTGGCGGCGAACCAGGCATCTCGACGCACTATGTCGTGATGGGATACAAGCTGCGGGGCAAGTTCGACCTCGTGTCGCTGCCGAACGCGCAGCACACTGCCTACCGATGGGCGACCGCCGACGAGATCGTCGCCGATCAAACGGTCCATTCGAATACGCGCACCTACTTCGACACGTCCGCCTGAAATCGGGCTGGCGCTACTCCCGCGGACAAATCGGCGACCCAACGCCGGTCGTTATCCCGGCGCGGGCGTCAAAGCGACGATGTACCGTTGCGCATGTCCGAACCGCCGACCGATGAGAACATTCTGTCCCGAGCGGCCGCACGATACTCCGTCGGCGACATCGACAGATGCTGGCGGAAAAGTTTGGCCAGCCGGTCTCCACTGCCGAGACCGACCCGCCGCGCCACCTTGTCGGCGGGCAGATCCGTCTCGACCAGCATGGAGCACGCCTTTTCGAGCCGCACCCGCAGCACGAATTCGGTTGGCGTCACGCCGATTTCGTTCTTGAAGCGCCGCAGGAAATTCCGCTCGCTCATCGCAGCGGCCTGCGCTGCATTGGCGATCGAGATGCGATTCGCACTGTTGGCCCGAAGGTGATGAGCGGCCGCGCGAATCAATTCACTGGCTCGCGCCTCCTGCGCCCCGAACAGAACGCTCGCAAATTTCCTGTTCGCCCCCGGCATCATGTATGAGACGATCTCTTGCGCGACTTCGTAGCCAGCGTCACGCACGACGATCGACAACGCGGCCGCAAACATGCCTTCACCGTCGTCGTCGGATGGCCCCGATTCGCCCGTACCGCAAGCGGCAAGCGTCGCTTGCGGTATGACTTCCGGAACTTTCTGGTTCAGGCGAATCGCCGTCAGCATTTCGGCGCCGGCATTATCGCCCTTGACCACGCGGGCGCGCTGATGAGCATGCTGCAACCAGTTGATGAACGCGTCGTCGAGGCCGCCTGCGCGCCCCTGTCCACCGAGCACGAACATGGCCTTCACACTGCTCGCATCGAGCGGACGAGCCGCTTCCGTCCAGATCTGTACACCCGACGACGAACGAACAGCGCCACCGTGACTGGAATAAAGCCGCAATTCATAGCGATCGGCAAACGCGACATTCACGCCTTCGAGCTGATTTGCAAGCTCGAATACTGCGGCCAGCCTGCCCATTTGCATAATTGAAAAGCCGTCGAGCAGCAGGATGATGACGCTGTCCCGCCGACGACCGACGCTTCTTCCCCGGTCACCACTCACTCTGAACCCCGTAGTCGTTTCGTTCGGCACTATTTGCATCATCTCGGCCTCTTAACAATTTTTTGCATTTTCTGCAGCGCATCATATGCGGCTAAATCGTCGGCCGTTCCGTCGGTGTCCGATCCCGCCTCATTGTTGACGGAATCAATCAAGGCGACGATATGGAACCAATTATTTGTTGATAATCATGATTAGGGGTTGGTGTGGCGGCACAAAGTAACGAAGGTTTGCTCTAGATCATTGACGTAACATTTTTGCAACACAAGGAACAGTGCATGTTTCATGCTGGAAATAGAACATGCGTTCAATTCCGTGCAAAACATGACGCTATTGATCACAAGGAATGGCCTCGCTCGCTTCGTCCACCGCCTCGACAGTCGAAGTGGATGAGGCGAAATAAGCGCAATGCAACCTTCTGCGGGAGGGGGATATTACCTTGCAAACGTGGTCATGCAAGCGCGATACGAAAAAATCATAAATGGCAAGCGTTTTAACGTTTGCTATATTAATAAAATTCTTTCATATACATTCAAAACTATATTTATCGATGGTAGCCGCATTTCATCAGATAAATACACACGGATGGGAATTCTCGAATATTTCGTAACATTGAGCCCGAAGTGCGCCACGGCCTGCGCGCCACATCACCAAGGCCGTCGGTTTCCGAAATATGCGGATCTGCCGCTAGCCGATCGTGATATTTGCCGGACGTCAATCGTACGAAGCGCATTCCGCCACTGAAACGGGACTTCGTTCCTCGCGCGGCGGTGCCGGTGCGACGCATACACTGTTCGCCTACGGGCCGCGTGCACTCGTCAGGCGGTGAACGATGCGCGTCGCAGTGCCCGAGCGGCATCCGATGGCGCATGCGGCGACAGGTGACTCGAAGATATCGTCTTGCCAATCAGTAAGGAAAACGAATTGCCATGGGTGTGATCGTACGACGTGCGCGTCGATATCCGACGCTTGGCGGCGCCCTCCTCAATCGATCACACTCGGAAATCGAATTCCTGCCGGCATGACTTCAACCGCGATGATTGCGCTCACTGCGAAGCGTCATCGAACAGGCTTGCGCACGCCATTCAATCGGACGGTCGACCCACACGTCGATCTCACGCATCGCTCAGCGATTATCGATTCGCCATCGTTTTCGAATCTTCCACCCATTGATTCCAGCGTCTGCAACGCCGATAACCGGAATTTTTCAATGTGACACGAAGTTTGAAGAACGTCGTCTTTTCCGGACGACGTCGTTCGCGAAGCGAACTATGAAATCAATATCGCAGCGCCTATAGGCCATAGCATGCGGCATGCATTGCACGCCAGCCTGGGAAATGAGCGTGTCAGCACCACCATCACTCGGTGCAGTTTCCTTACAGGCCCAACTCCGCACACGTCGCGCTCAGGATCTTTCGATACGCCACGGCACGGTTCCCCGACGAGTCGGCACATACCCCCGACGATGAGGCCGCACGACAAACGGGAGTGCCGACTCCGCGCCGACTCGCCCCTGACTCGCCAATAATAAAATCGGAAATCATTCCCAAAAATTCGACGAAGTCCGATTAAATCAAACCATTGACGCATCGCGACAATATTGAGCCGCTTCACTTTTATTCATCCATCAATAATTCGCCATCCGATCTCTCCACACACTTCACTTCGATAAAAATTACCGTCAATTCGATCGACATGAAGAATCCGGAACGCATCACCCTCCGTTATTTTTTAGAGACAGCCCGCCTTTTTAATTTCGCATTAGCAATTGAGGCTGGCCCAATTTCCGTCCCAGTCTTAGCTGGAAAATTCCGGCTCTTGAGGCTGGCATCAATCACAAGCCGGAGACCACATTCGGCAACGTGAAAGCGGACGTGATCGCCGACAAGGAGCCGCATTTCCATCGCGGAATTTTTTGTTCTGTGATCCGTAACTCGCCGTGGCCGGGCTAAAGCAGAAGTCCTGCAGGACTACGCGTCGATTCGTCCAGCATCGCGCGATCGGCGCCCCGATTTCGCGACGGCGCATCAGTCCGAGGTGGCAGAAAACATTGCCGATTGCATCGTGCGCGACGCGACGTCGGTTTCTATCAGCGGCTTCATTCACACCGAGGTAAAAATCATGAGCAAGCTTGCAGGGAAAGTGGCGGTCGTCACCGGTGCGTCGAAAGGGATCGGCGCGGCCATCGCGAAGGCGCTTGCGGCAGAGGGCGCATCGGTTGTCGTGAACTATGCGAGCAGCAAGACCGGCGCGGACGCCGTTGTGTCAGCCATCACAACGGCCGGAGGCACGGCGACTTCCGTGGGCGGCGACGTGTCGAATGCCGCCGACGCGAAGAGCATCGTCGACGCGGCGATCGAAACATACGGCCGCCTCGACATCCTCGTGAACAACTCCGGCGTCTACGAGTTCGCGCCGATCGACGCATTTACGGAAGCGCAATACCGCAGGCAGTTCGACGTCAACGTGCTCGGTGTTCTGCTCACCACACAGGCCGCGGTCCAGCACCTTGGCGAGGGTGCCAGCATCATCAATGTCAGTTCGGTCGTTTCGACACTCACGCCGGCCACGACCGCCGTATATAGCGGCACGAAAGGCGCGGTCGATTCCATCACCGGCGCTCTCGCCCGCGAACTCGGGCCGCGGAAGATTCGCGTGAACACGATCAATCCGGGCGTGATCGTGACCGAAGGTGCACAGACCGCCGGGGTGATCGGATCGGAGTTCGAGAGTTCGGCGGTCAGCCAGACGCCGCTCGGGCGTGTGGGCAGACCGGACGACGTGGCGTCGATCGCGGTTTTCCTCGCCTCCGACGACGCAAAGTGGTTGACTGGCGAACACATCATCGCCAGTGGCGGCATGCGATGAGGCAGATTCGCGGAACTACGCCCGCGTGATCAGCCACCTCGGCCCCGCGGCGGCACGGGATCCGCTCGATGCGCTGGACCTGCACGCGATCGAGCGGCCGGCCGAGTCGCCAAAACCTGTCGGCATCGCCGATGCGTCGTTCAACGCCGAACCGGATAGGGATATGGCCGGACCGGCGTATTCGTCACCGGCGTGCCACCGACGGGGTGAACCGCCACAACCGTCGCATCGTCGACACCAGCGCCGCATCGTCACCCGGCGCAGCTGACCCGGCCTGCGCGACTTCCCGCTTCCGCCGTTTCGGATCGAGCCCGGTCCCACCGGTACGCCGCCGTGCGGCGTGCCGCTCGATGACCCGCTGCAGCAGACAGAACACGCACAGCAGCGCGCCGATCACGATCCGCGTCCACCACGAACTCAGCGTGCCGTCGAACGTGATGAGCACCTGGATCGTGCCGAGGATACCGACGCCGAACACCGACCCGATCACGTACCCCACCCCGCCCGTGAGCAGCGTGCCGCCGATCACGGTCGCAGCGATCGCGTCGAGCTCCATCCCCTGCGCCTGCAGCCCGTAGCCGGACAGCACGTACAGCGTGAACACCACGCCACCGAGCGCCGAACAGAAGCCGCTCAGCGCATACACGCCGACCTTCGTGCGCGCGACCGGCAGCCCCATCAGCAGTGCCGATCGCTCGTTGCCACCGACCGCATACACGTTACGGCCGAAGCGCATGAAATGTGCAACGTAGATCGCGGCGGCCAGCGTCGCGAGCGCAATCAGCGCACCGGCGCTCAGCGTCCCGCCGCCGACCGGCACGCTGATGCCCGCGAGCGCATGGAAGGTCGGCTCGTTGATCGTGATCGACTGGGTCGTGATGAGGAAGCATGCGCCGCGCGCGAGAAACATCCCGGCGAGCGTGACGATGAACGGCTGCAACCTGAAGTAATGAATCAGCGCGCCCATCGCCGCGCCGTACAGCGCGCCGAACACGAGCACGAGCGGCACGATCGCCCAGACGGGCCAGTGCAATCGCTCGGCGCCGACCGCGCAGAAGATCGTTGTCAGCGCAACGACCGAGCCGACCGACAGGTCGATACCGCCCGACACGATCACGAACGTCATCCCGATCGCGACGATCAGCAGGAACGCGTTGTCGACGAGCAGCCCGGTCAGCACCTGCATCGAGAAGAAGCCCGTGTACATCACGGATCCGAAGCCGAACAGTGCGGCGAACAGCACGATCGTCACGACGATCGGCAACGTGCGCGGGTCGGTAAGCGATGCGAAGAATCGTTTCATCGCGGCGTGGCTCCGGTGGTGGCGCGCGAACGGGTGGAAGACAGCAGCCGCGACGCACGCTGGATCACCAGCGCGCGCGCCGCGTCCGACTGGATCAGCGTCACGACGATCACGACGAGCGCCTTCACGACGAGCGTCGCCTCCGGTGGCACGCCGATCGAATAAGTCGTGTAGGTGAGCGTCTGGATGATCAGCGCGCCAAGCACGGAACCCGCGAGGCTGAAGCGGCCGCCGAGCAGCGACGTGCCGCCGAGCGTCACCGCGAGGATCGCGTCGAGTTCGAGCAGCAGCCCCGCGTTGTTGCCGTCGGCGCTGCGCACGTTCGAGCTGGCGAGGATGCCGGCGAGCGCCGACATCACGCCGGAGAACAGATAGACGCCGAACACGACCGCCCCCGCGCGCAAACCCACGAGCCGCGTCGCGACCGGGTTCACGCCGATCGCGCGGATGAACAGGCCGAGCGCCGTTCGGTTCACCAGCAGCGCGGTCGCCGCGATCGTCGCGATCGCGATCCAGACCGAACACGGCACGGCCGCGAGATAGCCGCCGCCGAGTTCGAGGTAGCCCGGCGCGCCGATCGGGATGATCTGTCCGCCGGTCAGCAACTGCGCGATACCGCGTCCGGCGACCATCAGGATCAGCGTCGCGATGATCGGCTGCATCCCGACGAACGCGACGAGCACACCGTTCCATGCCCCTGCGAGCAACCCCACGCATAGCGCAGCCGCCAGCGCCGTGCCGACCCGCGTCGGATCGCCGTCGAGCACGATCGCCGCGGCCGCGCCGGCGATCGCGACGATCGCGCCGACCGAGATGTCGATCCCGCGCGTCGCGATCACGAGCGTCATGCCGAGGGACACGATCACGAGCGGTGCCGCGCGATTCAGGATGTCGATCGGTGCGCCGAACAAGTGGCCGTCGAGCACCGCGATCGACAGGAAGCCCGGCCGATGCGCGACGTCGAGCGCGAACAGCAGCGCGAGCGTCAGCACCGGCCATACGAGCGGATGGCGAAGCAACGTGCGTAACCGGATCATGACCGGCCTCCCGCGATCAGTTGATACACGTGTTCTTCCGACGCCTCGGCACCGGTCAGTTCGGCGACCTTGCGGCGATCGCGCAGCACCGCGATGCGGTGGCTCACGCGCACCACTTCGCTGATCTCCGATGAGATGAACAGGATCGCGAGCCCCTGCGCGCACAGCGCGAGCACGCGCTCCATGATGTCGAATTTCGCGGCGACGTCGATGCCGCGCGTCGGCTCGTCGAGGATCAGCAGCTTCGGCTCCGTCGCGAGCCAACGCGCGAGCAGCACCTTCTGCTGGTTGCCGCCGGACAGCAGCCCGATCGGTTGCTCCGCGTCGCGCGCCCTGATGCCGAGCTTCGCAATGTACGCCTCGGCGAGTTCGCGCTGGCGCGCGCGGCCGATCAGCCGCCACCAGCCGCGCCGAGCTTGCAGCGCGAGGACGATGTTCTCGCGGATCGACAACGCCGCGACGATCCCCTCCTTCTTGCGATCCTCAGGGCAATACGCGATCCCGTTGCGCACGGCATCGTGCGGCGACGCGAGCCGCTTGCGCGCGCCGTCGATCTCGATCGCGCCGGTGTCGGTGCGCTCGGCCGCGAACGCGAGCCGCGCGGTTTCCGTGCGCCCCGAGCCGAGCAGCCCGGCCAGCCCGACGATCTCGCCGGGCCGCACGTCGAGATCGAGCGGGCTCATCATCCCGCGCCGGCCTGCCTGTTGCATCGACAGGAATGGCGCGGCCGCATCGGCATCCCGCTGCACGGCCGCCGCGCCTGCCTGCAGCTTGCCGGACATCGGTTCGCGGCCGGTCATTTTCGCGACGAGCATATCGACCGGCAGGTCGCGCGCGAGGTACTCGCCTTCGCGCTCGCCGTTTCGCATCACGGTGATCCGGTCGGACACCGCATAGGTCTGTTCGAGAAAGTGCGTGACGAACAGGATCGCCATCCCCGACGCCTTCAGTCGGCGCAGCACGTCGAAGAGCCGAGCGACCTCGCCGTCGTCGAGACTCGACGTCGGTTCGTCGAGAATCAGCACGCGCGCATCGACCGACACGGCCCGCGCGATCGCGACCATCTGCTGCACCGCGATCGGATACGCGTCGAGCGAGCGCGTGACGTCGAGTGACAGGTCGAGCTCGGCGAGCGCATCGCGCGAGCGTGCATGGATCGTCTTCCAGTCGATCGCGCCGCGCCGCATCGGCTGCCGGCCCGCGAAGATGTTCTCGGCGACCGACAGGTTCGCGCACAGGTTCACTTCCTGGTATAGCGTCTGGATTCCGGCCGCCTCTGCTTCGCGCGGCGCGGCGAACCGCACCGGTGCATCACCGACGCGAATCTCGCCCGCGTCGTGCGCGTGCACGCCGGTCAGCACGTTGATCAGCGTCGACTTGCCCGCGCCGTTCTGGCCCATCAGCGCATGAATTTCGCCCGGAAACAACCGGAAGTTCACGCGCTGCAGCGCGTTCACGCCCGGGAACGCCTTGTCGATGCCGATCATCTCGACCACCGGCGGATTCGTCATGGATCGCCCTCGATTCGAGGCGGAAGGCTGACGGCGGCAGCCGCGCCGCCGCCCGCGTCCGCCGGGACTCAGTACTTGCGGGTCGGCAGCACCTGCGCCGCGACGCTCATCGGGAACACCGTCTCGTTCGTGACGATGCGCTTCGGCAGCTGCTTGCCGGCGACCACGTCCTTCACCGCGGTCATCAGCTGCGGCCCGAGCAGCGGGCTGCATTCGACGTCGACGTTGATCTTGCCGGCGACCATCGCCTGGAAGCCGCCCTTGGTCGCATCGAACGACACGACGCTCACGTCCTTGCCGGGCTTGATGCCGGCCTCTTCCATCGCCTGGATCGCGCCGAGCGCCATGTCGTCGTTGTGCGCGTAGACGACGTTGATCTGCTTGCCGTAGGTCTTCGCGAACGCTTCCATCACCTGCTTGCCGCCGGCGAGCGTGAAGTCGCCGCTTTGCGATGCGATCACCTTGAACTTCGGATTGTTCTTGATCACTTCGAGCAGGCCCGCGCGGCGATCGTTGGCCGGTGCGGAACCGACCGTGCCCTGCAGCTCGACGATATTGATCGGGCCCGCATCGTTCTTGAAGCGCTCTTCCATCCAGTGGCCGGCGCGCCGCCCCTCCTCGAGGAAGTCGGAGCCGATCATCGTCACGTACAACGACGGATCCTTCACGTCGACGCCACGATCGGTCAGGATCACCGGAATATGGGCCGCCTTCGCTTCGGTCAGCACCGGCTCCCAGCCCGACTCGACGACCGGCGAGAACGCGATCACGTCGACCTTCTGCGCGATGAACGAGCGGATCGCACGGATCTGGTTCTCCTGCTTCTGCTGCGCGTCCGAGAATTTCAGGTTGATGCCGGCGTCCTTCGCCGCGCTCTTCACCGACACGGTGTTGGCGGTGCGCCACGCGCTTTCCGCGCCGACCTGCGAGAACCCGAGCGTGATCGGCTTTTGCTGCGCGTGCGCACCCGAAGCGAATACCGTCGCCGCGGCGACGAGCGCACCGGCCGTCAGCTTCCTGATGAATGTCATGGTCCGTCTCCGATGATGTCGTTGTATGCCGCGGCGCCTGCCTGGCGCGATGCCGTGCTGTTGTGGTTCTGCGTGGCGCGGGTGCGGTTCGGGGCGGTGCCGGCTGGCGCATGCGGCCGGCCCGGTATGTACGCCCCGGATCAGTCTAGAAACAAGTCCGATAACCTTCCAATGAAATATTGGATTGAAGCGATATCGGTATCGGCATACGTATAAACACCTAGCACCGGATCGTCGCCTGCCCCAACCGTTTCGACGTGGGCGGAGCGGCGTATCCCGCGGGCGGCGCACGGATCTTGCTGTCGCACTGGCAAGCGCTGTTCGCGCCCCGCGACAGCCGCTCCGACAACAAGGAGAACAACGATGTCCGCCGCGCGTGAACGCCGATCGCCGCATATGGATACGCCGCTTCGCTGGCGGCTTGCGACATGAAGAAACGTACGTCCCGAAGCGGCCCCGGCACCGAAACCGGCGCTCGCCTTGCCGCGCCGCTGCGCCATGTCGACGACCGGCATCCCGGCTACACGCGCCGGCGGTTGCGCCACGGCTTCGCGTACTACACGCAGGACGGCGTCCGGATCCGCGACGCCGACGAAATCGCCCGCATCGATGCGCTAGCGATTCCGCCGGCGTATACCGATGTCTGGATCTGCATGGACCCGCGCGGCCATTTGCAGGCGACGGGGCGTGATGCGCGCGGGCGCAAGCAGTATCGCTATCACCCGCAGTGGCGCGAGACGCGCGACGCGAACAAGTACGCGCGGATGGCGGCCTTCGCCCGCGCGCTGCCGCGCATCCGCACGCGCGTCGCGCGTGATCTTGCACTGCCCGGGATGCCGCGCGACAAGATCGTCGCGACGATCGTGCGGCTGCTCGACACGACGCTCGCGCGGATCGGCAACGCCGAATACGCACGCCAGAACGCGTCGTACGGGCTGACGACGCTGCGCAAGCGCCACGTGTCGATCCGCCCGGGACAGGTTCGCCTGCGCTTCACGGGCAAGAGCGGCATCGAGCACGACGTGACCGTGGACGACCTGCGCGTTGGCCGGATCGTACGGCGCTGCGCGGAGTTGCCCGGGCACGAGCTGTTCCAGTATGTGGACGACGATGGCACACGCCATTCGATCGGCTCGTCCGACGTGAACGAGTATCTGCGCGAAGCAGCAGGCGCGGAGTTCACCGCGAAGGATTACCGGACATGGGCGGGCAGTGTTCAGGCGCTGGCATTGCTGCGGCGCATCCCGCATGAGGACGTCACGCAGGCGCGCAAGCAGATCGTCGAAACGGTGCGGGCCGTCGCCGATATATTGCGCAACACGCCGGCCGTGTGCCGACGCTGCTACATCCACCCGGCGGTGCTCGATGCGTTCGAAGCCGGGATACTCGCGGCGCTGGAGGTGCGCCACTCGCCGCGCGGGCTGCGCGTGGACGAAGCCGCGTTCGCTGCGTTGCTCGGGCAGGCGGCGCGTCAATCGTCCAGGAAGTCGAGAAAGTGACGTGTCCGATACAGCGGCACGCGCCGCTCAATGCCCGACAGAATTCGCAGCACTGCGAAAGATCAGCGGACGCTCGTCCTGCCGCCCTGCCCGCCGCGCGAACTGGACGGCCTGTTCGACCCGGCCGTGATGCTCGGACTTCGCGCAGACCGGATCGGCCTGCGCGGGGTCGCCTGCCAGCATGTACGCCTGGCAGCGGCACCCGCCATGATCCGCATGGCGCTCGTCACAGGTGCGGCACGGGTCGCGCATCCAGCCGTCACCGCGAAACGCGTTGAACGCGTCGCTTTCATACCAGATGTCCTTCAGCGACCGGTCGCGCACGTTCGGCAGCTCGAGACCGGGCAACCCGCGCGCGGCATGGCACGGCAGTGCGGTCCCGTCCGGTGCGACGCCGAGGAATACCGAGCCCCAGCCGTTCATGCAGGCCTTCGGCCGCTGCTCGAAGTAGTCGGGCACGACGAACAGGATCTTGCACCGTTCGCCGACGAGCTTGCGGTAGCGGTTGACCGTTTCCTCCGCTTCGCGCAGCTGTTCGGCGGTCGGCATCAGCTGGTCGCGATTCAGCATCGCCCAGCCGTAGTACTGCGTATTCGCGAGTTCGAGAAAATCCGCGCCAAGGTCGAGCGCCATCTCGATGATCTGGCCGACGTGCGGCAGGTTGTAACGATGCAGCACGCAGTTCAGCACCATCGGATAGCCGTGCGACTTGATCAGCCGCCCCACGCCGCGCTTGAGGTCGAAGGTGCGCGTGCTGGTCAGGAAGTCGTTCAGCTCGCGCGTCGAATCCTGCAGTGACAGCTGGATATGATCGAGCCCGGCCGCCTTGAGCCGGTCGATGCGCGCGGCATTCAGGCCCACGCCCGACGTGATCAGGTTGGTATAAAAACCCAGCGACCGCGCATGCTCGACCAGCACCTCCAGGTCGTCGCGCTGCAGCGGTTCGCCGCCGGAAAAGCCGATCTGCGCGGCGCCGAGCGCGCGCGCGTCGCTGATCACCGTGCGCCATGCGTCGGTATCGAGCTCCGCGCCGTGCGTCGCGAAATCGACCGGGTTGTAGCAGAACGCACAGTGCAGCGGGCAGCGGTACGTGAGCTCGGCGAGCAGCCACAACGGCGCGGACGGCCGGTTCGGAGGAGGGGTCATGTCCATGTCAGTCGAGCCAGCCGCGCAGTCGCGCATGATCGAGGAAGCGATAGACGTCCGACGCAAGGTCCGACGTGCTGAACAGCCGCTCGAGTTCGTCGATGATGTCGTCGAGCTCGCGCGTGCCGTCGCAGCGCGCGAGGATCTCGCCCGCGCTCGGGTTGAGCCGGACCATGCCTTCCGGATACAGGAGCACGTACGCATCCTGGGCCGCCTCCCACTGCAGGCGGTACATGCCCCTCAGCGAGGGGCGCAGCGGCACGCCGCTGACGGCGTCGTTGGAGTTCATGCGGGATACGCCTTTTCAATCGCATCGAGAATCGACCACAGCACATCCAGCTTGAACGACAGGATGTCGAGCGCGCGCCGTTGCGCGTCCGGTGTCGTGAAATGGCTCAGCGTCACCGCGAGCCCGTGTTCGACGTCGCGTTGCGCGAGCGGCACGCGGCTGCGGAAATACTGCAGCCCGTCCGCCTCGATCCACGGATAGTGGGACGGCCAGCCCGCGAGCCGGTCGAGGTGGATCTGCGGCGCGAACATCTCGGTCAGCGACGAGCACACGGCCTCCTGCCACGGCGCGTGCCGCGCGAAATTGACGTAGGCATCCACCGCGAACCGCACGCCGGGCAATACGTGCGCCAGCGACCACAACGCCTCGCGCTCGATGCCGACCGCCTCGCCGAGCCGCGCCCATGCCTCGATCCCGCCTTCCTGACCGCCGTGACCGTCGTGATCGAGAATCCGCTCGACCCACAGCCGGCGCGTGTCGCGGTCCGGGCAATTGGACAGGATCGCCGCGTCCTTCAGCGGAATGCTGACCTGGTAGTAGAAGCGGTTCGCGACCCAGCCGCGAATCTGCGACGGGGAGCACACGCCGGTATTCAGGCGGCGGTTGAATGGGTGGTGGATGTGATAGCGCGATTCGAGCGCGCGCAGGCGCGCCTCGAACTCCTGCGCACTCCAGGGTGTCGCGTGCAGCGCCGCGGCCGGAATCGGTGCGTTCATGGTCAGACCTCGAATTGCATGCCGTCGTGGGCGACCTCGATGCCGTGCTCGCGCAATTGCGCGCGCGCGCCGGAGCCGGGGTCGAGAATCGGATTCGTGTTGTTGATGTGGGTGAGGACCTTGCGCGTGTGCGCCGGCAACAGCCGAAGGCGGTCGATCATGCCCGGCCTCGCCGCGTCGCCGCACTGCGCGAGATGCCCCATGTCGGCCGCGTGCTTCGACGACAGGCCGAGGTCGATCATCTCCGTGCCGGTCCAGAATGTACCATCCACCAGCACGAGGTCGGCGTCGCGCATCGCGGCGCGCACGCCGTCGTCGACGTCGGCGAGCCCCGGCGCGTAGAATGCCTGCCGGCCGCTCGTCGTGTCTTCGATCAGGAGTGCGATGTTGTCGCCCGGCACGCTCGCCTCCCGGCGCGGCGAATAAGGCGGCGGCTTGCTGTCGACCGGCACGGCGGTGAAGCGGATGCCACCGGCGCCCGGTATCTCGAACGGTTCGCCCGGCGCGATCGTGTGGACGTCGACGCCGCAGTAGTGGCCGAGCAGCGGCACGAGCGGCAGCCCGGTCGACAGGTCGTCGAGCACCGGCGCGCTCGCATACAGCGGCAGCGACGACGTGCGTTCGCGCAGCATCAGCAGGCCCGTCACATGGTCGATCTGCGCGTCGCACAGCACGACGGCGACGATCGCGCTGTCGCGAATCGCGCGAGCCGGCTGCAGGTCGGGGGTGGCGCGCAGCTGCGCGAGGATGTCCGGCGACGCGTTCACCAGCACCCAGTCGACACCGTCGCCGCTGACCGCGATCGACGATTGCGTGCGTGGCACGATGCCGTCAGTGCCGGCCCGCGCACGACGGCAGTTGCCGCAGTTGCAGTTCCATTGCGGCAGTCCGCCGCCGGCGCCCGAGCCGAGTATCTTGATCTTCATCTGCGTGTGCTCCCGGCGCCGCCCGCATCGTGTCCGTCGATGCGGGCGGCACTGCGCGCGTCGATCAGCGGTTGGCGATGTACATCGTGATTTCGAAACCGAAACGCAGGTCGGTATAAGCCGGGGTGGTCCATTGCATGATGTGTCTCCTTGTTGAGTTGGTGAGTCGAAAAAACCGCATCGATCGAGCGGCCGATACCCATTCAGCAAGGAGCGTGCCGGGGCGGCACTTGCGTTGCGCAACGGCGTGCGAAGGCATGCGGCAGCCGCCGGGTGGTCACGGCACCGTCATTCTTACGATTTGCCGACGATAATATTTCAGAAACCGTCGAGCGACGGTTCATGCCACGCGCGGCCGGTTGAGCAAGTGTTGAATCCTTGAACACCGGGTGTTGCAACCTGACACACCGGTGTGACAGTCGCGGCTTGCGTCAGGGTTCGTCCGGCTCCAGCGCATCCGGTCCGGCGGTCGGCATCTTGCGGTAGATCGTGTTACGCGACACGCCGAGCGCGCGTGCGGCGGCGGATACGTTGCCGCCGTGACGCGCGAGCGCGGCCGCGATCGCTGAGGCGGCCACGTCCTGCAGCCGCGCATCGCCGGCCGCCGTCGCGAACGCGGGTGCTTCCGATGCGAGCGGCGGAGGCGTACAGGCCTCCTGTGCCGCCGGGCCGTTGTCGTGCCGCACGTCGTCGAAGAAATCGTCCGGCAAATGTTCGCAGCGGATCTCGCAGTCGTCGTCGACCATCGCGGCCGCCGTGCGCAGCAGGTTCGCGAGCTGCCGGAAGTTGCCCGGCCACGCGCAGCGCTCAAACAGTGCCATCACGTCGGGCGCGACGCTCAAGGGGCGGCGCCCGGGCCCCGACAGCGTTTCCCGCTGCAGCATCTTCTGCACGACCACCGCGAGGTCCGTGCGGTCGCGCAGCGGCGGCAGGCGCACGACGAGCCCGTTGAGCCGGTAGTACAGGTCCTCGCGAAAGCGGTTCTGCGCGATCATGTCGCGCAGGTCGCGGTGCGTCGCGCAGATGATCGCGATGTCTACGCCGATCGCCTTCGTCGACCCGAGCGGATTGACGATGCGCTCCTGCAGCACGCGCAGCAGCCGCACCTGCAGCGGATAGGGCATGTCGCCGATTTCGTCGAGAAACAGCGTGCCGCCGTTGGCCTGCAGCAGCTTGCCGGTCGCGCCCTTGCGGCGCGCGCCGGTAAACGCGCCCTCCTCGTAGCCGAACAGCTCGGATTCGATCAGCGTCTCCGGTATCGACGCGCAGTTGACCGCGACGAAGGGCCCGTCGCGGCGTGGTGAGTCGTTGTGGATCGCCTGCGCGAGCAGCTCCTTGCCGGTCCCCGTCTCTCCGGTGATCAGCACCGGAATGTCCTTGCCGATCACCTTGCGGACCTTCGCGATCACCGCCGCCACCTGCGGATCGCCGGTGTCGAGATAGCTGAGCCGCGACAGGCTCGCCGCGCACTGCGCGGCAGGCGGCCGCGCGGCCGGCGCGGCGACGTCGTGCACTTCGGCGGGCCGGCTGCCCTCGGCCCGCAACGCGCGCCGGAACTGCACGCGCGCGCAGACCACAGCGCCGTTGCCGAGGTTCAGCGACACGTGCGGCTCGGTGCTCGCGCGCATCCGGTCGATCAGTTGCGCGCTCGTCACGTCGAACAGCGACGCGAGCGTATGCGCGCGCAATGCGGCGAGCGGCATCCCGAGCTGGAACTGCGCGCTGCGATTGGCCGACAGGAAGCGGCCGTCCGCGGTGAACGCGACGATCCCCTCCATCAGCGTTCCAAGGAATTCGGGGCGGCCGTGAAACGACACCTGCAGCGTCTCCTGGAACGTCGTCGTGAACAGGTGGTTCTCGATCATCTGCACCGACATCTTCGCGAGCGCCATCGTGTGCTGGTGATAGCTGCGATGATCGCCCGTCACGTCGAGCACGCCGATCGCGTCGCCGTACGGGTCGAGGATCGGCACGCTCGAGCAGGTCAGGAAATGATTCGCGGCCAGGAAGTGCTGGTCGCCGTGCACGACCATCGGGCATAGCTCCGCGAGCGCGGTGCCGATCGCGTTGGTGCCCTGCCGGCTCTCCGCCCAGTTCGCGCCGGGGCGCAGCGCGACCCGTTCCGCGCGCCGCAAGAAGTCGTCGTCGCCGATCGAATGCAGGATCAGCCCTTCCGCATCGGTCAGCACGATCATGCTCTGCGTATTGACGATCTGCTCGTGCAGCGTCTCCATCACGGGCATCGCATGCACGCACAGCACGCGGTTCTGCTCGCGCTTGAGCGCCAGCGCGGTGCCGGACAACAGGTCGTAGTCGGGACGTGCCGACGCCTGCAGGCCGAACGTCTCGGACCGCTCATGGGACTTCTGGATCGTCGGCGTCGGCCAGCCGGGCGCATGCGTTGCCCGTGCGTTGGCCGTCGGATGAACGTCATCGCGCATTGTCTCCTCCGGGGATCCTTCCGGTCGGTGCCGGACTTTGTGCTGGATCAAGCAAACTTCGGGCCACGCTGTCGGCAGCGCTTGCGTCGGGCGCCGCGCATCGTCGCCCGGCGCAAAACGAAATGAAAATGAAAGCAACCTCAATCGCATGCGGTGCAGCCGGTGCGACGCGCCGGGGACGTAATATCGCGATTCCACCCGCCGCCGCTACCCGGTCGATCCCGATCGTGGTCGCTGGCGCGATTCTGGCTTTGACGTGGGTCAAGCCCCGGCCTGTTCTCGGGTTCCACCGGATCCGCCCGTTACGGCGTTGACCCGTTACTCTCTTTCCGACACGACATGACGCAGCGACCGCTCCGCTCCGCTTCCACGCCCCGACCTGCCCTGTCCCGCGACGCATGCCGGATCGCATGGACCGAAGCCGGCAACCCGCACGGCGATCCGGTCGTCGTGCTGCACGGCGGGCCCGGCAGCGGGAGTCGACCGGCGGTACTCGGCCTGTTCGACCTGACGCGCATGCGCGTCGTGCTCGTCGACCAGCGCGGCGCCGGCGCATCGACGCCGCGCGGCGGCCTGCGTCACAACAACACGATGCGTCTGATCGGCGATCTCGACGCGCTGCGTGCACGCCTCGGCATCGCACGCTGGTGCGTCGTCGGCGGGTCGTGGGGTGCGGCGCTCGCGCTCGCCTACGCGGGGCGACATCCATCCCGCGTGACGAGCGTCGTGCTGCGCGGGTTGTTTCTGACGTCGTCGCGCGAAGTGCGCGGCCTGTTCGTCGGCTCGCGCGCACGGGCGCCGCGGGCCTGGCAGCGCCTGATGGCCGCCGCCGGCACCGCGCGCGCCGATCGCCTGATCGCATGCTGCGCGCGGCGTCTCCAGCAGGGCGCCGGCGCGGCGCGGCAACGCGCGGTCGCGCTCGCATGGAACGCGTATGAGGATGCGATCCTGACCGGGCGACCGGCGCGCGCCACGCGGCCGACGCGACCCGCCGTCGCCGGACTGATCGACAAATACCGGATCCAGGCGCACTACCTGCAACGCAACTGCTGGCTCGGCGAGCGCCGGTTGCTGGCGCTGGCGCGGCAGGCCGCTCAAGCCGGCGTGCGGTTGCATGCCGTGCACGGCACGCGCGACCGCGTGTGCCCGGTCGACAACGTCGACCGGCTCTCCCGCGCGGTGCCGGCGGCCGTCGTCGAACGCGTGCCGGCCGGACATCTCGCGAGCGACGACGCGCTCGCGCGTGGCGTCGCTCGCGCGGTACGCAACGTGCTCGACGTCACGGCAGCAGACGCACCGCAACACGCCGAGCCGCCCGTTCAGTCCCACGCATAGCGGGCGCCGACCCACGCGCCGCGCGGCGCGCCCAGCCCGACGAACTGCTCGTTGACGGGGTTGATCCCGTCGAACGAATGATTCGGACCAGCGAAGACGTTCCGGCCGATTATCCCGAAGCTCGCGTAGCGCTTGTCGAGCAGGTTGGTGATCGACGCGAACAGCTGCAGGTGCTTCGTCACCTGCCAGGTCGTATCGAGGTCGATCAGGACATAGCCGGGCACCTTGCCGTTCACGTCCTGGTTGTTCTCGTCGCCTCGCGCGAACACGCCGCTGCGATACGTGATGTTGGTGCCGACGTTCCACTTCGGCGTCGCCGCATAGTCGAGCCGCAGCTTCACGGTGCTCGACGGAATCCCGGGAATGCGGTCGCCTGAGCGAACGACGATGTTGCCTTGCGCATTGGCGCTCGAATTGCTCGCGCTGCTTTCGGTCCACGTCGAGCGGTAGGTGGCGTCGACATAGCTGTAGCTGACGCCGATCCCGACCGGCCCCAGCCGCGTATGGCCCGCAAGCTCGAAGCCTTGCCGGCGCGTCTTGCCGACGTTCTGGAAATAGCCGAGCGTGCTCGCGCCACCGTTGCTGCTGATGAACTGGATATCGTCGTCGAGCGTCGTGCTGTAGACGGCCGCGCTCCACGTCGTCGCCGGGTCGACCCGGCCGCGCGCGCCGAACTCGATCGTCTTCGCGATCACGGGCTTCAGCGCCGGATCTGCGAGAAAGTCGTTCGGCAACGAGCACGGCGCGGCCGGATCGGCGCATGCTAGCTCGATCGCGGTCGGCGATCGCATTCCTTCGTTGTACGTCGCATATGCGGTGAAGCCGGGCACCGGATTCCACGTGACGCCGACGGCCGGGTTGAACCGCGAAAACGTATGACGCGCGGTGAGCAACGGCTGCAGGCCGCTCGCGTCCTCGATCGCCGCCCGCGACCAGTTGTAGCGCCCGGCCAGCGTCAGCGACCATTGACGCGTCAGCGCCAGCGTGTCGTCGAAGTAGACGCCGTAGTTGGCGTTGCGCGTCTTCGCGCGCGTCTTCCACGTGAAATCGCCGATGCCGACCGTCGCACGCGTATCCGTGAACATTGCATCCTGCGACGACTGCTCGAAGCCCGAGTTCGCGAGATCGGCGGATGCGCCCACGATGAGCTGGTTGTCCATGCCCGCGAGCTTGCCGAGCAGCGTCAGTTGCAGGTTCGCGCCGTAGCTGTCGGTCGTGATCACCGAGCGATCGTTGGCCGCCTGCACCGTGTCGACAGCGCCGCCGCCGTCGACGCTGCCGAAGTCGTCGTTCACGTTGCTGCTGGTGTTGGTGTTGCGGTAATGCCGGTAATAGATGTTGCCGCTGAGCTGCACGTGGTCGTTGAACGAATGGTCGCCCGACACGGTGACGTACGCGGCGCTGTTGCGATTCAGGTCGGGATACGTATAGGCCTGTGCGCGATTGTCGAGAAACGAGCGCGGAATCGTCTGCGAGCCTTGCAGCGCATTGTCCGCGCCGCCGGCCGAGATCGACAGCGTCGTGTCGGCGTCGGTGTAGCGCAACTTGCCGAATCCCTGCCGCACTCGGCTCGCATTGTGATCGGCCCAGCCGTTGTCGTTCGCGACGTTGCCCGTCACGTAGTAGTCGAGGTTGCCGCCGATGCGCCCGCCCTGCTCGATCTGCGCGGTCTTGCGTCCCCACGAGCCCACCGACACCTGTGCGGCACCGCCCGGGCTCGTCCTGCCGTTCTTCGTCGTGATCGCGAGCGCGCCGCCGAGCGTGTTGAGCCCGTAGGTCGGATTCGAACCGGGGATCAACTGCATCGTGTCGATCGCCGCCTGCGGGAGGAGATCCCAGTTCACGACGTCGCCGAACGGCTCGTTCACGCGCACGCCGTCGACGAATACCGACAGCCCCTGCGGCGTGCCGACGATCGGCGATGCCGTGAAGCCGCGGTAGTTTACGTCCGTCTGGTACGGGTTGCCCTGCGCCTCGTTGATGTCGACGCTCGACACGTTCTTCTCGAAGTAGTCGGTCAGTACGCTGCCGTGCTGACGCATGACGTCCTCGCCACGAATGGTCTGCACGTTGGCCGGCACGCGCGACAGCGGCGTGCCGATCCCGAGCAGCGGTGTCGTGCCGACGACGACGATCGGTGCGAGCGTCGGCGCATCGACGCTGCCGGCCCGTTCGACCTGCGCCGACGCCGGCGTCAGCCAGCCGCCGAGCATGCCGCCGAAGCACAGCGTGACGCCCGCGCGCCGGGCGACGAAGCGGCGCTTCGCCCCATCCGTTTCCTTCATCTCCACGTCTCCTCTTTTCTTGTCTTAGCTTTGTTATATCGTTGTCCATACCGTTATATCGCCGATCGTCCCAGCTGACGTCGATCGCTTCATCGCGCCGTACCCGCATCGCCATCCGCCGTCGCGATCGCGACATGCGAGACACGCGCGCGTCCGATCGACGCGATGACGCCGGCCACTGTGCCGAACGACTCGTTTCGGTCCGCGTACAAGCTGACGCTCGTCCGCGGGTCGCGCGCGACGCGGCGTGCCAGCTCGGCCTCGACCTCGGCTGGCGTGACCGGCGCGCCGTCGATACGGACGGCGCCGTGCGCGTCGACGGTCACGGTGACGGTCGATGCATGCGTGCCGTGCGCTGGGGCGGCTGCTTTCGGCAGGTCGATGCGGATCGCATGCGTCATCAGCGGCGCGGCGACCATGAAGATCACCAGCAACACGAGGACAACGTCGACGAGCGGCGTCACGTTGATCTCGCCGAGCGGTTCGCCCGCCTCGGCTTCGCGGTCATCCGTCTTCATACGGCCGCCCGACGTACGGGGCCCGCGTTGCTCGCGGCCGCGAGCGCGGCATGCACCGGCGCGCCGATCCTGAACCGCCACTGCTCGGCCAGCGCGATCAGGTCCTGCCCGAACTCGTCGAGCCCCGCCGTCACGGTCTTGAGCCGCCGTAGGAACAGGTTGTAAGCCAGCACCGCCGGAATCGCGACGCCGATGCCGATCCCGGTCGCGACCAGCGCCTGGCCGATCGGCCCCGCGATCGCATCGATGCCGTTCGCAGCCGAGGCCGTCATCGACTGCAACGTGTGGACGATGCCGAACACGGTGCCGAACAGCCCGACGAACGGCGCGACGTTCGCGATCGACGCGAGCACGGTCAGCCCGCGCTCGAGCGACCGCTGCGCGCGCCGGATCTCGCGCGCGAGCGTGCGCTCGAGCAGGTCGCGGCGATCCCACGCGACCAGCACGGCAGGCGCGTCCGGCTCGGGCGCGTCGAGATCGCGCAATGCGACGAACACGGCACCCTGCAGGCGAGCGTTCAGGCTGCCAGACACGTCGTCGTCCGTCGGCATCGACAGCGTCGCGCGATCGCCGCAGCGCGCGGCAAAGCGGCGGTTTCCGAGCGCGACGCGCGCATACAGCATCGCCTTGACGACGATCAGCGTCCAGGTGATCGCCGACAGCACCGTGAGGAGTGCAAACGAGCCGACGACCGCGTCGTGGATGTAATCTGACATGACGGATTCCTTAGTTTACGAGTTTGAACACGACCGGCACACTGACCCAGCCGTCGATCGATTCTGTGCCGCGTTTCGCCGGCACGAAGCGCCAGTCCGAAACCGCCGCGACGGCGGCATCGTCGAGCGCGTCGTGTCCGCTGCTCGCCGACAGTCGCACCTGATCGGGCCGACCGTTCGCGAGCACATGCACGTTCAGAATCGTGGTGCCTTCCCAGCCGCGCCGCTGCGCGACGTCCGGGTAATCGGGCGCGGGGTTGCGCAGGTAGGCGGCCGCGAAGCGCGGTGCGGTGACCGGTTCGGGTGCGGCCGAGGACTGCGCGACCGGCGTCGCACGCGCGGGCACCGTCGCGGCATCCGTAGCGGCATGTGCGCCGGCAGGCTGAGCCGGTTCCTGCTCCGGCATGGTTCGCCGACGTTCACCGTCCGGCGGCACTGCGGCGGTTGCGGCCGCGAGCTTGCGCGAAGGACCGGCAAGATCGGCCTGACGCGCTGCGGCCACACTCGGCCGAGCCGCTCGATGCACCGCTGTTTCTCGGCTCGAATGCGACGGCATACGCGCGGGGGGAACCTGTGTCGCGACAGCCACCCGACGATGCACACCAGGTTCGGCAACCCGCGCGGATTCGCTCGCGTCCACCTCGACGGCGAGTGCGCGAGGCAGCGTCGTCCGTCCATCGGGCACCCATGCGTGCCACAGCGCGGCCATGATGGCCGCATGGGCGGCAAATACCGTCAGCGCGACGGCTCGCAGCGGTTCGCGGGCGCGTGCGGGCTGCCGCATGCCGATCGTCGTCGCCGCATACGGGGCGGCAGGCGCGATGCCATGTGCGCGCGCGACCACGCGGCGGCGTTCGCACCTGCGAGCGGCATCGGACGAAATCGGGACATGCATGGCGGTCTCTCGCTGCGCGGAATCATTGCCGTGTCGAACGGCAAGAAGCATGCCGATGCGTGCAACGCCGTGCCGGCAGCCGATCGAAGCCGACACGCATCGATATGCAACCGCGCACCTGTTGCAGTTCGAGCCACCCCTGTTGCGCCTGTGTCAATTTGGATCAACGAGGCGACGCCTTTGGCCGCGCACCGCACTGTCATGTTTCGCAACACTCCACCCGCGGCTGTCCCCGAACGCAACACACGCGGATCATCCGCGCCACGCCGCGCATGTCGCCGCGGCGCGCACAACCGGCCGCTCCGCCTTGCGCGACAGGGCGCGCGCCTCAATGGCATGCGATTTGCGTGACTGGCTGCGCACTGGACCCGGATCCCCACCCTGCCGGCCCGGCCATGTGTTGGCCGCGGTGCGACCACAATGACTCTGGAGACAACCATGAAAAAACTCTCGGCTTCGACGAGCCGACTGGCAACCATCGGAATCGCGGCGGCGGCCGCGATCGCCTTGAATCCCGGCCTGGTGGACGCTGCCGCGGATTATCCGGCCGTCACGTATCAGCGGCTCACGGATGCGCAACGCGATCCGGGCTGGCTCACCTACTACCGCACGTACAACGGCCAGGCGCATTCGCCGCTCAAGCAGATCGACGCGTCGAACGTGAAGCAGCTCACGCAGGCGTGGAGCTACAAGTTTCCGGCCGAGCTGAAGCAGGGTTTCGAAGCCACGCCGATCGTCAACGGCCGCTACCTGTTCGTGACCACGCCGAAGGACAACGTGTACGCGTTCGACGCGGCCACCGGCGCGCAACTGTGGAAATACGAACCGAAACTCGGCGCGGAATCGTTCAAGACGGCCTGCTGCGACGTCGTGAACCGCGGTGTCGCGCTCTACGGCAAGAACGTCTACGTCGCGATGCTGAGCGGCGAGGTGGCCGCGCTCGACGCGCAGACCGGCGCGCTCGTGTGGAAGAAGCAGATGTTCGAGCCGGGGCTCGGCTACGCGTTCTCGCTCGCACCGCTCGCGCTCGACGGCGCGATCGTCGTCGGCAGCTCGGGCGGCGAATACGGTGCACGCGGCTTCATCGCGGCGCTCAGCCCGAACGACGGCACGCTGCTGTGGAAGCGCTTCACGATTCCCGGCCAGGGCGAGAAGCACGGTGACACCTGGCCCGACGGCATGCAGGCGCACGGCGGCGCACCGGCCTGGTTGACCGGCACCTACGATGCGGCGACGCGCACGCTGTACTGGGGCGTCGGCAACCCGGGGCCGTGGCTCGCGGACTTGCGCCCGGGCGACAACCTGTACTCCGATTCACTGCTCGCGCTGGATCCGAAGAACGGCGACCTCAAATGGCACTACCAGTACACGAAGCACGACACCTGGGACTATGACGGCGTCAACACACCCGTGCTCGCGACGATCAAGTACAAGGGCAAGGAGCGCGACGCGATCATCCACGCGGACCGCAACGGCTACTTCCATGCGATCGATCGCGACACCGGCAAGCTGATCTATGCGGAGCCGTTCGTGAAGGCGACGTCGGTCACCGGCTACACGGAAGACGGCGCGCCGATCCAGGATCCCGCGAAGTATCCGAAGGTCGGCACGACGATCGACACGTGCCCGAGTTTCCTCGGCGGCAAGAACTGGTGGTCGGTGTCGTACGACCCCGTGCGCCATCTCGCGATCGTGCCGGCGCTGCATGCGTGCATGAGCCTGTCGGGCAAGTCGGTCAACTACATGGAAGGGCTGCCGTATCTCGGCGAAGGCTTCGAGATCAAGCCCGAGCCGGGCAGCGAAGGGTACGGCGAACTCCAGGCGATCGACGTGAACACCGGCAAGAAAGTGTGGAGCCACTGGAGCAAGCTGCCGTGGAACGGCGGCGTCGCGACGACCGCAAGCGGCCTCGCGTTCAGCGGCTCGCTCGACGGTCACCTGTACGCGTTCGACGTCACCACCGGCAAGGTGCTGTGGGAGAGCCCGAAGCTCGCGAGCGGGATCATCGCGCAGCCGTCCGTCTTTGAAGTCGACGGCAAGGAGTACGTAGCGGTACTCGCCGGCTACGGCGGCGCGAATCCGATCTGGGGCGGCCCGATGGCCAAGGCGGCGGACGACGTGCCGCGCGGCGGCACGCTGTACGTGTTCGCCCTCGACCGCGGCTGATCGGCATCCGGCCAACCGTATTGCGCCCGCGCCGCTGGCGCGGGCGCCCCTCCCTTTCCCGTTTTCAACCGAGCGTACGATCATGAACATCCGACTTTCCCGCCTCGCCGTGGCCTGTGCGCTCGCGGCAGGCACGGCGCTGACACCGGCGCTCTCCACGGCCGCGACGGCGGTGCGCGTCTGCTCGCTGCCGGGCACGCCGACGGCCGCGCTCGACAAGGCCGTCGCCCGCGAGGCATTCCGCACGGCCGGCATCACCGCGAACTTCTCCGGGCACGACGCGGGCGGCAACGATGACGACGGCGTGTCCGCGCATGAGCTCGCCGGCATCCTCGAACACGACTGCGACGTGCTCGCAGGCTTTCCGCGCTCGGCCATCGCCGACGCATCCGATACGAAACTGCTGTTCTCGCAAGGCTACCTGCGCTCGGGCTACGTGAGCGTCACGCGCCGCGATGCCGGCGCGCCGGCCACCGGCCGCGAAATCGTCGCGGCGACCTACGCGAGCCCCGCGCAATTGATCGCGGTTCAGCAGAAGAACGCGCGCTTCGATCTCGAGAACACGTCCGAGCAAACGGTCGACGCGGTCGCGCGCGGCCGCGCGCATCGCGCGATCGTCTGGTATCCGGCAGTCGTCGCGTATCAGGCCGCGCATCCGAAACAGGCGTTCCGCATCGGCGCGACGTCTTCTCCGTATGCGGAATGGCAGCTCACGTTTGCGTTCGCGCCGCGCTCGGCCGAGTTGCAGCAACGTATCGACGCGGCACTCACGCAAATGAAGAACAACGGCCGGCTCGCCGCGCTGACCCGCAAGTGGGCGCTGCCCGGCAGCGCGCTCGAAGCGCACGAGTCGCGCATGCCGTCGCGTTTCCTCGACGGCGCGACGGCGAGCGCGGGCCGCGCGCCCGGCAACCTGCTGCGCGCGCGCAACGTGAGCGCCGGCGGCGGCTTCATCCGCGTCGGCGCGAGCACCGGTGACGCCGCGCCGTCCTTTGACGCGGCCCAGGTCGCCCACGGCAAGGAAATCTACGGCAATGCGTGCGCCAAGTGCCACGGCGCCGATCTCGAAGGCAACACCGCGCCCGCGTTGAGCGGCCCGTCGTTCGCGCCGTTGTCGCATTCGCACCTGACGATCGGCGGCGTGTTCGGCTACATGGCGACCAACATGCCGGCGGACCAGCCGGGCAAGCTGAAGGACGACGAATACGCGGACCTGATGGCCTTCCTGCTCGCGTCGAACGGCTATGCCGCCAGCAAGGACAAGCTGACGGCCGATACCGCACATGCGTCGACCGCGCCGCTCGTCGCCGGTCCCGCCGCGCACAAGGACGCGAGCCAGTAATACCGGGCAAGCGGCTTCGCCACGCAATGCAAGCCGCTCCCTTCCCCACGATTTCATCTTCAACAGGAAACGACCGTGACGTACCCGACCTCCCGCAGAACCTTCATCATCAACGCCATCGGCCTGTGCGCGACGCTCGCCGCCGCACGCACGGCATGCGCGGCGCCGCCGCTCGTCGACGAGAACGACCCCGCCGCGAAGACGCTCGGCTATCGCGCGCATGCGTCCAGCGTCGACGCCGCGCAGTTCCCGAAATACCAGGCCGGCCAGCGTTGTGCAAATTGCCGCTTCTACAAGGGCGAAGCGGCAGATACCGCCGGCACGTGCCCGATGTTCGCCGGCAAGCTGGTCGCGGCGGACGGCTGGTGCAACGTGTATGCGAAGCGGGCGTGACGCTTCGCGCGACGGGCTGCCGGCGCGGCACGCACCGGTGCCCGCGGCCGGCAGCGACGACGGCGCGCCGGTGCATGCCGTCGCGCATCTCCACGCACTGATCGCGGCCGGCCTGTCGCGCGGCTTCGTCACGCGCGGCGACATCATCGACGCGCTGCCCGACGACGATGCAAGCGAAAGCGGTATCGATGCGGCCGCCGCCGTGCTCGCCGAACTCGGCATCGCGGTGTCCGAGCGCGCCGATACCACGAGCGGCTGGACGCTCGAACGCTACTTCCGGCCGGCCCCGCCCGCGCGCGCATGGGCCGACGGCGACGGCACGCTCGCCGCGGCCGACCTGCTCGCGCCGCGCACGACCGATCCGGTCCGGCTGTACCTGCGCGAGATGGGCACGACGCCACTCCTCACGCGTGATGAGGAATTCGCATACGCGCAGCGCATCGAGCGCGGCCGCGCGGCGTCGGTCGCGGTGCTGTGCGGCGACCCCGATGCACTCGACGCGCTCGTGTCGATTCGTACCGAGATCGCCGAACGCCGAGCCGCCGCATCGACCTATGTGATCTTTCTCGCCGACGACCCGCGCGACGCTCGACCATCCAATAACGCCGATGCGGGCGCTTCGACCGCCTCCATCGGTGAGCCCGGTCGCGACGACGAGGCGCCATCCGAGGACTCGGCCTGGCGCGACGCGGTACTGACACGGCTCGCCCGCATCGACGCATTCGCGGACGGCATTCGGGCCGCGCTGGCCTCGGGCGGCACCGCGTCTGCCGCGTATCGCATGCACGTACGCGACGCCGCGGCGATGCTCGGCACGTTGTGCCTGTCCGCCCGCGCACTCGAACGGATGAGCGAACCGTTGCGCAGCCGCGCACGCCGGCACCGCGCGCTGCGGGGCCGGCTGGCGCGGTTGTTGGCCGACATGGGCGTTCCACCGTCGTTCGCGCAGACGGACCACGACGATCACGCCGGCTGGCTCGCGTCGTGCATTGCCGCGCATCCGGCCTGCGGGCCGACGCTGACGCGACGTGCGGCCGAATTCATCGACGCACGCGTCGCGATCGTGCGCGATGCCCCGGCGTCGGAACTGCCGCCCGGCGCGACCGCGTCGCTCGATGCCAGGCTCGGTGCGATCGAACGCGCGATGCAACCGGCGAAAACGGGCTTGTTCGACGCGAACCTGCGGCTCGTCGTGTCGATCGCGAAGCGCTATCCCGATCGCGGCCTGCCGTTCGCGGACCTGATCCAGGAAGGCAACATCGGCCTGCTGAAGGCCATCGAGCGCTACGACTACCGGCGCGGCTTCCGGTTCTCGACGTACGCGACCTGGTGGATCCGGCAGGCGATCACGCATGCGCTCGCCGACCTCGGCCGCACGATCCGCGTACCGACGCATACGGTCGACGCGCTGAACAAGCTCACGCGGCTCGCGCGCGAGCATCGGCAACGCGCGGGCACGGCCGCGACGCCGGCCGAACTTGCCGTCCACATGGGCGAGCCGGTCGACAAGGTGCGCGATCTGCTTGCGATCGTGAAGGAACCCGTGTCCGCGGACCTGCCGGTTTCGCCGGAAGGCGACATGACGTTCGCCGACGTCGCGCCGGACCTGTCGTCGCCGTCGCCCGAGGACGCCGCCGGCGCCACCCAGTTGCGCAACACGATCGCTGCCGCGATCGACCGGTTGCCACCGCGCGAGGCGATGGTGCTCCGGCTGCGCTACGGGCTGCACGCGGACGAAGGCTGCTCGCTACGCGACATCGGCCGCCAGATGAACCTGTCCGCGGAACGCGTGCGGCAGATCGAGGCGTCGGCACTCACGCGCCTTCGTACGTCCGACGCGCTCGGCGTGCTGCGGTCGTTCATCGCATAGCGCGACGTCAATCCCACGGTGCACACGCCGTGCGTCGTGTTGACGTCTGCAACACCCGCTGCTGCATTTCGACGCAACATGCAGGCCGACGAGATCGCCGATCGCTCTTTCGTTCATTGATTTGCAGTGCAGATCAATCGACGAAAGCCGCTCGACGACGCGCATGCACGCCGTTCAGGCCGAACACCCGCACGATTGGCATGCAAGTTGCGTTTCGAGAGTCAGACCACACCCAACGATTTGCATGGAGACCATCTTGACCGCCCTCGTATCGATCCTTCAGGAGCGCCGAATCTTCGAACCGCCCGCCGACACGCGCGAGCGCGCGACCATTTCCGGCATGCCGGCCTACCAGGCGCTTGCCGCCGAGGCCGAGCAGGATTACGAGGGCTTCTGGGCGCGTCTCGCGCGCGAGGGCCTCAGCTGGCACAAGCCGTTCACCAGCGTGCTCG
>Ga0209147_100188_pt1 | contig 72464 bp, 61 predicted proteins | sample AraplaCol_mLB_r2_FD_184278 | JGI IMG/M metagenome (GOLD analysis project Ga0209147, IMG submission 184278) | Arabidopsis root microbial communities from North Carolina, USA - plate scrape CL_Col_mLB_r2 (SPAdes) (version 2) | ecosystem: Host-associated > Plants > Roots > Endosphere | place: USA...
GTCACCAATCCGGCTGGCTGCATGGTCGGCCCCCGTGCTTGCTCAACGAGCCGTCCAGCATGCCAGCAGTCAAAAACACGACATCTGTAAATAGCCAGAACACGACATTAGGATATAGCTGCTACAACGTAAATTGCCGATAACTATGATTATGTCAAATAAAGGAATTCCAACGAAGCTCCTCCGTGTGCGGCGTCCGCCGCCGCAACTTCAGCACTCTCACCGAATTCTGGCGTGTTGGTTGCGCTCGCGACAGCGGCAAAGCACCCCGTGCGTGCGAACGTGCCACCTCGCCGAACTTGAAGCGCCGCCCATGCGCGTACAGCACGCGTGTAAGCACGGCGTCGGATGCCGGTGCGCCGTCGATGCGCTACCCGTGGCGCATTTTGCCGATGCGCAGCGACAGACCATCGGCGGCACGTCGCACGGGATGAATGCGGCGAGCCCCGCGATGTTCACCCGTTACGTGCACGAATGCGTCGCGGCGCAATCGCACGCGCGGCCTTCGCCGCCGCGGCGCGGACGCCCACATTCGCCCGGCGCCGCGGCGGCATCGGCCTGAGTCAGTCCGTCTCCGCGCGCAGCGCGGCGGCGAAACCGTCCACCAGCGGCGACACCCCACGCCGGTACAACAATGCCACGGCCGTGGAACAGTCCGCGGCGGCGAGCGGAACGAAGCGCACGCCTCCGGGGGCGATCGAGCGCATGCTACCCGGTACAAGCGCCACGCCAAGGCCGGCGTCCACGAGGCTCAGCAAGGTGGTCTTACGCGAGATGGCGCGCGCTGCACGCGGAAAGAAACCGTTGCGCATGCACAATTCGGCCACGCGATAACTGAGGCCACCCCGCTCGCCGTGCGGCAACGAGACAAACGGCTCCTCGCGCAGTTCTGTCACCGACACTTCGGTGCGCTGACTGAGCGGATGTGCGCTGGGCGCCGCCAGCATCAACTGCTCGGTATACAACTCTTCCACCCGCACGCCGGGAAACTTGACGTGCACGGGCAGCCGCACGAGGCCGACGTCGCTGCGCCCTTCCTCGATGTCCTCGCCCTGCTGCTCCGACGACATCTGCGACACCTCCAGCGACACGCCCTGATGCCGGGCCAGGTATGCCTGAATCCGTTCGATGAGCGGATCGGCAAGCGGCACGGAACTGGAATGCAATAAACGAAGGACGCCTTGTTCGCCGCGATCGGCATGACGCGTCTGCACCAGCGTTTCATTCAGGTTGAATAAAAGACGCTTTGCGCCGTCGTAAAAGGTCTTGCCTGCCGGCGTCAGTTCGAAACGGCGGGCGCCGCGCGTAAGCAACTGAACCTGGGCGGAAGCCTCGAGCTCCTTGACCTGTCGGCTGAGCGCCGACTGCGCCACGAACAGGCGCTCGGCCGCCAGGCTGTAGCTGCCTGCCTCGACGATCTCCACGAAGTAGCGTAGTTGCCGCATCGACACCATGGCTATGCCTTTTTTAGATATCTGTTTGCGTATTTTATATTGGTCAGTATGCCGCCGCCAGAATATATTGAGTTGCCTCCCGCATCGCGAACCGGGATCAATATAGATTCTGATTCGCAAAATAATCATTCGAAAATCAATTATTCACCCCGCAACACATCGCAACCTCTTCTAACTGATTTACAGCCGAACCCCAGGCGATTAACGGTAATTAAAAGATGACCTGAAAATCGACTGAGCGATCCGCATTCGAACGCGGATCATGAAAACCAAAATCAGGATAAAAAAACTAACAGCGCACAAGGAAACCAGGCCGTGCTGATCAATCTGAGCATATCCCATCTTTCCATTATCTGGATGGGCGTCGCGTTGTCGTATGTGGTATTCGGGATCGCGGGCTTCGGCACCGCGCTGGTCGCCAGTCCGCTGCTGGCGCAGTTCATGCCGGTTTCCCACATCGTGCCGTTACTCGCGTTACTCGATTTTTTCGCCGCTACGACCAATCTGATGCGTGACGGCCGCAAGGCCGAGCTCAGCGAATTGAAACGCCTCGTGCCGCTGATGATGATGGGCAGCGGGATCGGCGCGCTGATTCTGCTTTTCACCAAGCCCGACGTGCTTCTGCTGCTGCTCGGCGTATTCGTGATCGGTTACTCCGTGTATTCGCTGAGCGGCTTTAAACCGGTCGGCAAATTCGGGCCGGTTTTATCGGTGCCGTTCGGCCTCGTGGGCGGGATATTCAGTGCACTGTTCGGCAGCGGCGGTTTTATTTATGCGATTTACCTGCAAAGCCGCCTCGACAGCAAGGAACGCATTCGCGTCACGCAAACCACGCTCATCGGTCTGTCCACGCTCACCCGGCTGGTGATTTTCCTCGTGGCTGGAGTCTATGCGGACGTCAACCTGCTGCTGCTCGCCCTACTGCTCGCTCCGAGCATGCTCGCCGGTGTCTGGCTGGGCCGTCATATCACGTTGAAGCTCTCCCGCGAACAGTTCGTGAAGCTCGTGAACGTGGTGATTCTCGTGTCCGGCTTGTTCCTGATTGTCCGTTACTTTTCGTAGCCACGCATCACGAGTTCATTCAGTACCTGATGTTCCGTCATCTAATCCCTTTGACCCCGAACGACTGAAGGGCACGCCGTCCCGGTCTACCCGGACGGTCTGCACGCATCGCCGGTCAGGCAGGCATCAATCTGGAGGAGTCCATGAATCAAAGCGCAAACACCGCATTGAAACTGGAAATTGCGGAGAAAAACGAAATGTTCACTGCCGCGGATTATCTCGCCAGCATCGACGACGGCCGCGAGATCTATATCTACGGCGAAAAAGTGCGCTCGGTGACCACCCACCCGGCGTTTCGCAACAGCGCACAATCCATCGCGAGGCTGTACGACGCGCTGCATGCGCCGGAATCGAGCGACGTGATGACCACGATCGATCCGCACGGCTACCGCACGCATCGCTACTTCACGCCCGCGCGCTCGTCGGACGATCTGCTCAAGGCGCGCGATGCGATCGCGCACTGGTCGCGCCTGTCATACGGCTTCATGGGGCGCACGCCGGACTACAAGGCGGGCTTCACCGCCACGCTGCTGTCGGACCCGGATTTCTACGACCCGTTTCGCGACAACGCGATACGCTGGTACAACCAGACCGCGCGCAATGTGACATTCATGAATCACGTGCTGGTCAATCCGCCGGTGGGCCGCGCGAAAACCGTCGACAGCATGCGTGACATCTATCTGCACGTCGAGAAGGAACGCGACGACGGCATAATCGTGCGCGGCGCCAAGATGGTCGCGACCAGTGCGGCGATCTCGAACGCCACGTTCGTTGCGCAGAACAGCGCGACGCAATACGCCGAAGGCCGCGAAGACGACTTCGCGCTGTGCTTCATCATGCCGATGAATGCACCGAACCTGAAGATCGTCTGCCGCCGCTCGTTCGAGGCGTCCGCACTGAGCCCGTTCGACAACCCGCTTTCCAGCCGTTTCGACGAAAACGACTCGGTGCTGATTTTCGACGGCGTGTTCGTGCCGTGGGAAAACGTGCTCATCTATCGCAACGTGCCGAAGGCGCGCAGCTTCTACTCGGCGTCGGGTTTCCTGAACCGCTATCCGCTGCAGTCCGGCACGCGTCTCGCGGTGAAGCTCGACTTCATGTGCGGCGTGCTCGTCAAGCTGCTCGAATCGAACGGCACGTACGAATTCCGCGGCGTGCGCACCCGGGTAGCGGAAGTGGTGGGCTGGCGCAACGCGATGTGGGCGATGACCGAGGCGCTGTGCTGCGCGCCGGAAACGCGCGCGGACGGGTCGGTCGTGCCGCGCCTCGAAGCCGCCGCCACCGTGCGCTACTTCGGCGCGCAGATCATCTCGCAGATCAAGCCGATCTTCGACACCATCCTGGGCGGCTCGCCGATCATGCAGGTGGCGAGCTTCGCTGACATGATCAACCCCGAACTACGCCCGCTGATCGACACGTACTTCCAAGGCACCCATTCGAATGCCGAGGATCGCCTGAAGCTCGTCAAGCTGTTGTGGGACGCCATCGGCAGCGAGTTCGGTGGTCGCCACGAACTGTACGAACACAACTACGCGGGCAACAACGAGCAAGTGCGGCTCGACATGCTGAACCACTCCACCGCCGCAGGCGCGATCGACCGGTGCAAGGCGCTGGTCGACCAGTGCCTGTCCGACTACGGCGTCGAAGGCTGGCGTCATCCCGCGTGGCGGTTCGACGGCCGGCGCGAAGCCGGTTTCATGGTTTAAGCACGGAGCCCGCACATCATGAACTATAGTGGCAAGTGGGATCGCGAAGGTATCGACTACAGGGCGTTGCGCAATCAGTGGCACGTGGTCGCGCGAGCGGACGAAGTGCGCGACGGCGCACCGTTGCCTGTGCGTCTGCTCGGCGAGGAGCTCGTGCTGTGGCGTGGGCCAGCGGGCATCAATGCGTGGAAGGACTATTGCGGCCATCGCGGCGCGAAGCTCTCGCTCGGTTGCGTGCGCAACGGCGAGATCGAATGTCCGTACCACGGCTGGCGCTATTCCGAACATGGCCGGTGCGTGAAGGTGCCCGCCCATCCGGATCACGAACCACCGCAGCAACGACTCGTGTTTCCGCATCGCGTGACGGAGCGCTACGGTCTCGTGTGGGTCAGCCTCGGGCAGCCGGAAGGCGACGTGCCGGCGTTTCCTGAATGGGACGATCCGTCGTTCCGCAAAGTCTACGCCGGGCCGTACCGCTATCGCGCCAACGCGTTGCGTTCGGTCGAAAACTTTCTGGACGCGTCGCATTTTCCGTTCGTGCACGCGAACCTGAACGGCGACCCGGATAACCCGGACCCGATCGACGACTACGACGTCTTCAAGACGCCGCAGGGGTTGAAGACCTCTGAAATCACGGTATTCCAGCCGTACGGTGACCATCGCGGCATTCCGGTGACGGCGCGCTATACGTATCACGTGTTCCAGCCTACCACGGCGTACTTCACGAAGAAGACCGGCGTCACCGAACGCTTCTGCACGTTCCTGAACGCCACGCCCGCCGACGAGGACGAAGCCGTGCTCTACCTTATCGTCGCGATCAACTTCGGCGCAGACCTGACCGAGGCGCAGATTCTCGACCGCCAGGACCGCGTGTTCGAACAGGACCGCCGCATCGTCGAATCGCAGCGGCCCTACCGGTTGCCGCTCGATCTGCGCGAAGAGATGCATGTGCGCAGCGACCGGCTCGCCGTCGAATACCGCCGCTGGCTGAAGGCGCTCGGTGAAGCCGCACCTTCAGCCTCTTCCCCTTTGATCCCGGTTCAGCCGATACAGCCTGCCCAGACCGATTCGTCGAGGAGCACGTCCTATGCATGACCACGCCACGCACAGCGCGCCGCATTCCGCGCTCAGCCTGCTCGCCGAGCGGGAATCGAATGCGCGCACCTACGCCCGCTCGATCGACCGCGTATTGACCAAAGGAGAAATCGCGGTGGTCTACGACAGCGAAGGCCGCCGCTATCTCGACTGCCTCGCCTGCGCTGGCGCATTGCCGCTCGGCCACAACCATCCCTACGTGATGGAGCGCACGAGCCAGTTCCTTGCGTCCGGCCATATCCTGCAGGGGCTCGACATCGCGACACCGGCCAAGCTCGCGTTCGTCGACGAGCTGTATCAGGTCCTGCCGCCCGCGTTCGCGGCGAACGCCAAGCTGCAGTTTTGCGGGCCGAGCGGCGCGGACGCGGTGGAGGCCGTCATCAAGCTGTTCAAGACCGCCACCGGCCGACGCTCGGTGCTGGCCTTTCACGGTGCCTACCACGGCATGACGATGGGAGCGCTGAGCCTGATGGGGAACATCGAACCCAAGCGTGCGGTGGCGGGACATATGGCGGAAGTGTTCTTCCTGCCCTATCCGAACGCATACCGTTGCCCGTTCGGTATGGGCGGGGAAGCGAGCGATACGCTGTCGCTCGCGTATATCGACCATCTGCTGTCCGACCCGGAGAGCGGCATTACGCCTCCAGCGCTGATCATCCTCGAAGCGGTGCAGGGAGAGGGAGGCTGCATTCCCGCCAGCGCGACGTGGTTGCGGGGCCTGGCGGCGCTCGCCGCACGTCATGGCATTCCGCTCGTCATCGACGAAGTGCAAACCGGCTTCGGCCGCACCGGCGCCATGTTCGCGCACGAGCACGCCGGCATCGTGCCGGACGCCATCGTTATGTCGAAAGCGGTGGGCGGCGGCTTCCCGCTCGCGTTGATCGCGTATCACCGGCAATACGACAAATGGAATCCGGGCGCGCACACCGGAACATTCCGCGGCAACCAGATCGCGCTCGTGTCGGGCGCGGCCACGCTGCGGTATCTGCGCGAGAACGACGTGCCGGCCGCCGCCGCCCGCGTGGGCGCCAGGCTGCGCGCCGGGCTCGAAACCTTGCAGGCGCGCTTCGACTGCATCGGCGACGTGCGCGGCCGCGGTCTGATGCTCGGTGTCGAGATCGTCGACCCGCGAGGCCGGCGCGACGCGCGCGGCCTGCCGCCCGCTGACGGCGCACTCGCCAAACGCATCAAACGCGAATGCCTGCGGCAGGGCATGATCATCGAAACCGGCGGACGTCACGGGGCGGTATTGCGTCTGTTGCCGCCGCTTGTGCTGACCGATGCGCAGGCCGATGAGATTCTCGCCATCCTCGACATCGCGCTTTCCGTCTACACCGCTCGAACGGAACAGGCCGATGCGCCGAAAGCGGAGGCACTATGAACCGCCCCGTCACGCAGGCGCCGATGCTCGACGTGATCGGCATCGGCTTCGGTCCGGCGAACATCGCGCTCGCGATCGCCTTCGAGGAGCTAACCGACGGCCTGAACGTGCTGTTCCTCGAAAAACGCGACAGTCCGCGCTGGCAGGAAGGCATGTTGCTCGAGGACTCGGACATCCAGAATCATCCGCTGCGCGACCTGGTGACGCCGCGCAATCCGCGCAGCCGCTATTCGTTCACGAATTTCCTGTTCGAGAACGGCCGGCTGTTCGAGCATCTGAATCTCGGTCTGCCGTTTCCGCTGCGTATCGAATACGAACAGTACGTGCGCTGGGTTGCTGAACTGTTCGCGCATCAGGTGCGGTACGGGGTGAACGTCAGCGCCGTCGAACCGCTCGTCGACGCTGAGAGCGGGCTTCTGCAAGGCTATTGCGTGCGCGACGCGAGCGGCCGTGAATGGCGTGCGCGCTCGGTCGTGATGGCACCGGGCCGCACGCCGAACGTGCCGGCGCAGTTCGCCGACGTGGACGGCGAACGTATCGTGCATCTGAACGACTATCTGTTCGCGCTGAACCGTGTGCGCGAAAGCCGGCCGCCGCGCGTCGCGGTCGTGGGCGGCAGCCAGAGCGCGGTGGAGATCCTGCTGCACGCGCACGGACTCGGCGACTGCAGGAAAGTCGTGGGCATCACGCGCAATTTCGGCTTCCGCCAGAAAGACACGAGCCCGTTTTCCGACGAGGTGTATTTTCCGCAGTTCGTGCAGACGTTCTTTCACGCGGACCAGAAAACCAAGGGCCGTCTGCGCGCGGAACTGGAAGGCACCAACTATTCGGCTGCGGACAAGGACGTGCTCGAAGCACTGTACGTGAAGCTCTACGCGAACCGGATCCTCGAGCGCGACACACTGGAAATCCGCACCAACACGGAAGTCGACAAAGTCGGCGCGGATGGCGCGGGCGTGCATCTGGCGCTGCGTAATACGATCACGGATGCGCGCAGCGTCGAGTCGTTCGATCTCGTGGTGCTCGCCACCGGTTTTCTCGACATCGGCGTGGGTCCGAAACGCGAAGCGTATCCGCCGCTGCTGTCGGCGGTGGCGCCCCTGCTCGAACTGGGCAGCGGTCACCTGGATGTATCGATCGACTACCGCGTGCGTTTCTCCGGCCAGCCTGCGCATGCCGCGCCGCTCTATCTGAACGGACTGTGCGAGTCGTCGCACGGAATGGGCGACTCCGGTTCGTTCAGCCTGCTGGCGCTGCGCTCGGCCGCCATCGCGCAGTCGCTCGCCGAACGGCTCGCCGACGGCGCGGCGCGTCCCCCCTCGCCTTTTTCCACCCAGCAGGCGCCGCATGCAGCCCTTGACCTCGCTAGCGACGTTGCTCGCTGAATCGCCCTGCTGGGCCCGCGACGCGACGCCGCCGGAGGCGGCCGACGACGCGCCCGCGCTCGACGGCGAGACCTTCGACGTGGTCGTGATCGGCGCGGGCATCACCGGCCTCACGGCGGCGTTTCACGCGGCGCGGCGCGGTCTGCGCGCCGCGGTGCTGGAAGCGAACGAACCCGGTGCGGGGGCTTCCGGCCGCAACTCGGGTTTCGTGATTCCGGCGCTCGGCCGCGTCGGGCCCGCCGAGGTCCAGCGTGCGTGGGGCGAAACGCGCGCGACCCGCTTCAACGCACGACTGGGCAGCGCGGCGAATGCGCTGTTCGAGTTTATTCGGGCGGAGCGGATAGACTGCGACGCGCGGCAGAACGGCTGGTTGCAACCCGACCTGTCCGATTCCGACGACCCGGTCTGGGAGCAACGCCTGCACGCGCAGCGCGCCGGCGCCGCGCGGGCACGGCTGGTCGAGCGCGACGAACTGCAGGCCCTGACCGGCACGGCGCGCTACCCCTGCGCGCTATGCCTGACCGAAGGCGGCCAGATCGATCCGCTCGCCTTCACGCGCGGCCTCGCGCGCGCGTTCGGGCGCATCGGCGGCATGCTCGTCAACGGCTGCCGTCTAATCACCCCGGCCGTGCCGCAGACCCACCGGCTGGCCGCGCTCGACACGTCGCACGGCCGGGTTTTCGCCCGGCGCGTGATAATGGCGACCAACGCTTACGGTCACGGCGGCGCGAACGGCCTGACCGCCGCCACCTTGCCGTTCGCGATGATACTGGCCGCCTACGACCTGCCGTCGAAAGGCGCGGAGCAGGTGCTGCGCGCCAACCAGCCGTTTTCGGACGTGGGCCGCGACATGTCTTTCTTTCGCCGGCTGCCGGGCAACCGTTTGCTGACCGGACTGTTCCCGACCGGCGAGCGTTTTGCGCGTGACGGACTGGAGGCGGAATTGCAGCGGCGCATCGGACTCACCTTCGACCTTACCCTCGCACCGCCTTCGGACCTGTGGGCGGGCCGCGTCGGGGTAACGCCGCGCGGCTTGCCGCAATTGGTGCAACTCGCGCCGACCGTGTTCGGCTGGACCGGCTGCAATGGCCGCGGCATCGCGTTGTCGTTCCTGATGGGGCAATGGCTCGCAGAACTCGCCGCCGACGCGCCTGTGGCGTCGATCCCCATTCCGCTGCGTCCCCTCAAGCCGGTGCGCGCGCCGCAACTCGGCGTGTGGTTCGCGCGCCGGCTGATTGCCGCCGAACGCCGCCGGCGCGCGCGGCACGACCGTCTCGCCGCAACCCTGATTCACGACGCGGCCATTTTTCCAATCGACTGATCTCACACCGACATCGACCGATACAGCCATGATTCCGATCGAAGCTATCGTCCCAACTGCGGCGCCCGCTCCGTTTCATTACGACGCCTTTCGCTTTACCGATCCCGAACGAATCGACGCCATTGTCGACAGCTTTCCGCTGGCGATGGTGGTGAGCGTCGACGGCCCGCAGCCTCTCGCCAGCCATGTGCCGTTATTTCGCGTGGCCGGGTCGCGCGATCTGTTCGGTCACGTGGACGCCGTCAACCCGCAATTTCGCGGCCAGCGTCGCCTGCATGCGCGCATCGTGTTCATGGGGCCGGACAGCTACATCCCGCCCGAGGCCTATGTCACGCGCCAGTTGCCGACCTGGAATTACGTGTCCGTGCATATGAACGGCGTCGTGGAGGTGGTCGACGCATTGCCTTACAAGCTCGACGTGTTGCGCGAAACCGCCGCGCGGCTGCAACCGGACGACGCCCCCTACCAGTTCGACGCCGACGACGAGCGTGTGAAGGGTTTCGTGTCGCACGTGCTTGGTCTGCGCGTCCTGGTGGAACACGAGGAAGCACGCATCAAGCTCTCGCAGGACAAGGGGCTGGCCGATCAGCATGCCGCGCTGGATCATATGCTGGCGACCCGCGCACGCAGTCCGAAGCCGCTGCTCGAGACATTTCTGCCGCCACGGAACACGCAAACTCATGATCGATGAATGTCAAGTGACGGACGCGCTGGCCGCACGCGGCATCGTGCCGGATACGCAGCAACGGAATGCGATCGGCGCGCTGGTGGTCTTGCTCGGCGCGCGTACGCGACGTAGCTGGCCGTGGCAAGTGCGCGCGATGGACGGTGTGCGCGGCGTGCGCGGCGTGTATTGCCACGGCCTGCCCGGCCGAGGCAAGAGCCTGGTGGTGGACACTGTATTCGAACTTGCCACCTGCCCGAAGCGGCGCATTCATTTTCACGAGTTTCTGCGCGAGATGAATCAGCGACTCGTGCGCCATGCGCGCGGCGACGACCGACTCGGCGACGCCGCTCGCGAATGGCTCGACGGCGTCGAACTGCTCTGCTTCGATGAATTCCACGTGCACGATATCGCCGACGCGTTTCTGATGGGCCGCTTCCTGGAGGTCGCACTGAAGCTCGGCACGCGCATCGTGCTGACATCGAACTATGCGCCCGCGGGCCTGCTGCCGAATCCGGAATTTCATGCGCGCTTTCAGCCCGCCATCGAACTCATCGACAAGCATTTCACGGTGATCCATTTCGACGGCCCGCGCGACTATCGTCTCGCGGGCGAGCGTGCCGAACGGCCACGCTTCTTCGCACCGCTCGACACCACGAGCGCCGACGCGTTGGAGGCCGTCTTCCTGCAATACGAGGCCGACCACGTGCTGCGGCCGCGCGTGTTGTTGGCGGCAGGGCGGCCCCTGCATGTGCGGGCGGCCGGCAATGCGCTGGTCTGGACGGACTTCCAGGAACTGTGCGTGGCCAGCCGCTCCCACCTGGACTATCTCGACATGGCCGAACGCTGGCGAGGTCTGATCGTGGATCGCGTGGCGACTCACTGGCTCGAGAAACCGGAAACGCTGCAGCGATTCGTGTGGCTCATCGATATTTTCTACGATCGCAAACGCGCGCTCTTCATGGCCTCGGACCGGCCGGTGGCCGAGGTGCTCAACGGACTCGAAGGTGCGCATGATCTGTCACGCACACTGAGCCGTCTGGCCGACATGCAATCGCGCGCATACCCCAATCCGCTCGACGGCGTCGAGCTTGTTTCAAAGGTCACGACATGCCCATCGTAAAGATCGAGGAGCGCGGCCCACGCACCGCGCTGGAAAAGAAGCGTCTGGTAGAAACCGCGTACGACGCGCTGAAGGCCACGCTCTGTGTGAACCACGAGGAATTGCAGGCCCGATACAGCACGTTCGACGCCGAAGATTTCTTCGCGCCCAACGGCGCGACGCATTACGTGTCGCTCGAGATCACGCTATTCGCAGGACGCTCGCTCGATGTAAAGCGACGGCTTTATCGCCGCGTCGTCGACAACGTGGCGACCTTGCGCGGAATCGATCCGGCCTGCGTGCTTGTGCTGCTGCGCGAGGAACCGTTCGACAACTGGGGCATGCGCGGCGGCCAAGCCGCCACCGACCTGCGCTTCGACTACGCGATCCAGATATGAACGCCCGCACGCGCGGCAATGAGCCGCGCTTCGACGCGGTGTCGTCCGACGGTGCGTTGCCGCCGGCGGGCGTGGCATTCTGGGCCAACGGCGAGGCGGTGGTGATGACCACCGCCGATCCGACGCTGCTCGGTTCGCCCACGCTGTGGCGCCGGCTCGAAGCGGTCAAGCTGCGTATTTCGGCAAACGTAGCCGGCGATTTCGGTTGAATGTGATCAGTGGTTTCGATTGATGGTGATCGGCGATCCTGCCCTGCGGGCAGTTGCCGAAGGCGGTAGTTGTCGGTCGTCGGGGTCGCGAGATCCGGCGGCAACGAAGCCGCTCGAACGTAACCGAACGCTCTCCGCAACGATCAATGGGAAAAAGTGTAGTTCTTCGCGGCGATCTCGATCGGCTCCCGGAGCTCGGAGCCCGGAGCCCGGCGAGACGGTACGCATGCTCGCCATGCTCTACGCGCCGCGATAATACAAGGCCGGAGTACGGAGGGCCGCGTTGGTATTCGATCGAACGCGTACGCGAGACCTGTCAAGCGATACCAAGCTCATCAGCGCGTGCGTGGTCGTGCGAGAAGCTAGGCTCGCCCGGACGTTGGAAGCGACGTGATCAGCACCGCGCCGCATGATGTCTTGTGACCGTCGAACGACGCGAAGCTACCCTCCACGTTGAAATCGGAATCGCCTTCCACAATCACACACCTGCTTCGCTATCCTCGTTCCCAAGAGGCGTCGCTCCCTTGTAGTTGTCGATCGCGTCTCCCGGCTTTTTGTTAGCAGAAGCCTTGTTTTTGTCGCGTGCGGCCGCGACCGGGTCGTTACCCTCGTTAAATAGGCTCGTTGCTGCGGGGCCGTCATGGACGGGTGCGGTCGGACTGCCAAACTTCATTGCTACTGGGGTGAACGGGTGGTCCAGCTTGGGCGCGTCGATCGGGATTGCCCACCATTCTGATGGCGTCGCATTGACCGCCGGCCGTATTATGTTGAAGGCCGTGCCGATACTTTGCATCTTCCAGATTCCCCACATGTCGTGAAGAGTCGTTCGGTTCTTTAACGACTGGAATTCGAATTGAGCATCGCGCTGTCTGCGAGACGTCCGCACGACGATCGCATTCAATCAACGCAACGCACGAAATCCACCTGCCGGCACTGCGTGGCACGTCGTCACTCCCCCACCGCCTCAGCCTGACGATCGTCGCGCGTCGCCACCGCCGCACGCCGGCCGCGTCGCCCGGCCGACGCCACGACACGAAACGCCACCGGCGCGAACACGAGCCCGAACACCGTCGCCGCCAGCACACCCCCGAACGCGGCCGTGCCGATCGATCGCCGGCTTTCCGCCCCGGCGCCCGTCGCCAGCACGAGCGGCACGACACCGAGCAGGAACGCCATCGACGTCATCACGATCGGCCGGAATCGCGCAGCGGCCGCATCGACCACCGCCTGCCGCAGCGGCACGCCATGACCGGCCAGGTCGCGCGCGTACTGCACGATCAGGATCGCGTTCTTCGCCGCCAGCCCGACCACGGTAATCATCCCGACCTTGAAGTACACGTCGTTCGGCATGCCGCGCACGAGTGCCGCCGCGATCGCGCCGATCATGCCGAGCGGCACGATCGTCAGCACCGACAGCGGAATCGTCCAGCTTTCGTACAGCGCGGCCAGCGCCATGAAGACCGCGAGCACCGACAACCCGACGAGCAGCGGCGTCTGCCGTGCGGCAACCTGCTCCTCGCGCGCCGCATCGACCCAGTCGAAACCGATCCCGGCCGGCAGCGCACCGGCCAGCCGCTCCATCTCCGCCATCGCCGCGCCCGAACTCGTGCCGGTCGCCGCCCGGCCGCTGATGTCGAGCGACGGATAGCCGTTGTACCGGTTCAGCATCACCGGGCCGATCGTCCAGTGCGGCGCGGCAAGCGCCGAAAGCGGCACCATGTCGCCGGTGCGGTTCGGGACGGTCAGCGCCATCAGTTGCGCATCGGTCGCGCGCGCGACCGGGTCGGCCTCGATGATCACCCGCCGCATCCGGCCCGACGCCGGAAAGTCGTTGATGTAGTTCGAACCGAACGTGCCGCCCAGGAGCCCGGCGATCCGCTCGAACGGCACGCCGAGTGCATACGCCTTCGCACGATCGACATCGAGCTCGATACGCGGCGCGTCCGGCAGGTCTTCGAAATGCACGGCCGAGAGCAGCGGATCTGCCTTCGCACGCTCGGCAAGCTGCGCGCGGGCCGCCTTCAGCGCGTCGAGCCCGCCCCCGCCGCGATCCTCGAGCCGGAACGTGAATCCGTCGGAATGCCCGATGCCGCGCACCGAAGGCGGCAGCGCCGCCTCGACGTCGCCGTCGAGGATCGCGCCGAAACGCGCGTTGAGCCGGTCGCGCAACGCCATCGCGTCGACGTCGCGTTGCGCCCAGTCCTTCAGTTCCACGAACGCCATCCCGACGTTCTGCCCGCTGCCCGCGAAACTCCAGCCGATCACGCTCGTCACGTTCGCTATCGCCGGCTCCGCGCGCAGGATCGCCTCGACACGCTCGACGACCGCGAGCGTACGCGCCTGCGTGGCGCCCGCCGGCAACTGGATCATCACCTGCAATTGCCCCTGGTCCTCGGTGGGCAGGAAGCCGCCCGGCATCATCCAGTACAGCAGCCCGCACGCGATCACGAGTGCCGCATAGACGGCCACGATCATCCCGGTGCGGCGCACGGCAAACACCGCGACGCGGCGATAGCCGGATTCGGCGCGCGCGAAGGCCGCGCCGAACCGGTCGGCCAGGCGCGCGCCGACGCCGCGTCGCCTCGCCCGGCCGGTTCCGCCGCCGTGTCGCGCGACTGGCTTCAGCAGGTTCGCGCACAGCGCGGGCGTGAGCGACAGCGCCATGAACGACGACACCAGCATCGACGCGATCATCGCCACCGCGAACTGCCGGTAGATGCCGCCGACACTGCCCGGGAAAAACGCCATCGGCACGAATACGGCGGTCAGCACCGCGGTCACGCCGACGATCGCCCCGCCGATCCGCTTCATGGCCCGCCGTGTGGCGTCGCGCGGCGATACGCCCTCCTCCATCACACGATGCACGCTCTCGACGACGACGATCGCATCGTCGACCAGGATGCCGATCGCCAGCACGAGGCCGAACATCGTGAACACGTTGATCGACAGCCCGAACGCCCACATCGCGACGAACGCGCCCATCAGCGTGACCGGAATCACGACGGTCGGCACCAGCGTGTAGCGCAGGTCGCGCAGGAACAGCCACATCACGCAGAACACCAGCACGACGGCCTCGACGAGCGTCAGCACCACTTCGTGGATCGCGATCTTGACGAAATGCGCGCCGTCGAAGGGAATCTCGACCGCGACGCCCGGCGGCAGCGTCCGCGACAGCTCGGCGAGCCGTGCGCGGATCGCATTCGACGTTTCGAGTGCGTTGCCGCGCGGGCCGAGCTGGATGCCGACCGTCGCGGCCGGCCGGCCGTTCAGCCGCGAATAAAACGAATAATCGTCGCGGCCGATCTCGACGCGCGCGACGTCGGCGACGCGCACCGCCGAACCGTCCTGCTTCGACTTCAGCACGATCCGGCCGAACTCCTCGGGCGACGCAAGCTGCCCCTTGACCACGACCGTCGCGGTCAGCTGCTGGCCATGCACGAACGGCGCGTCGCCGATCGCGCCGGCCGTGACCGTCGCGTTCTGCGCGCTGATCGCCGCGATCACGTCGTCGGCGCCGAGATCGTATTCGCGCAACTTCACGGGATCGAGCCAGACCCGCAGCGCCTCGTCGGCATCCCACAGCTCGGCCGCGCCGACACCCGGCGCACGCTTCAGCTCGCGCAGCACGTAGCGGTTCAGGTAATCGCCGAGCTGCGCGGAATCGCGCGTGCCGTCGGTCGACGTCAGCGTGACGAGCATCAGGAACGTGTTCGCCGCCTTGAACACGCCGATCCCCTGCTGGACGACCTGCTGCGGCAGCCGCGGCTCGACCTGCTTCAACCGGTTGTTGACGTCGACGAGCGCGATGTCCGGATCGGTGCCGGGCGAGAACGTCACGTCGATCTCGAGGTTGCCGTGGCCGTCGCTGCTCGTTTCGTAGTACAGCAGCCCGTCGGCGCCGTCGAGGCTTTCCTCGATGACGCTGCCGACGTCGGCATCGACCGTCTCGGTCGACGCGCCCGGATAAGACGCGGTGACCACGACCCGTGGCGGCGCCAGGCGCGGATACTGCGCGATCGGCAATTGCGGAATGGCCAGCACGCCCGCGACGACGATCGCGAGCGCGACGATCCACGCAAAGACGGGACGGTCGATGAAGAATGACGGCATCGGCGAGTATCGGCAGCCGCGCTACAGCGTGAGTTCGAACGCGCGCGCGAGCAGCCCCGGCAACTGCGCGCCTCCGGTGGCGCGCTCGCCGTACGTGTCGTCGTTCGCGAGCAGCGCGGGCGCCGCGCCGAGCTGCTCGAGCTCCGATCCGAACAGCCGGTAGAAACTGTCGTCGAACCGCATCGCGTCGACCGGCGCGACGATGCGCCCGCCTTCGACCCAGAACGTCGCGAAGCGCGTCATCCCCGTCATCCGGCAGGCGATCGGGTCCGAGAAGTTCAGGTACCAGAGGTTGCCGACGTAGAGCCCCGTGTCGAGCGCGGCCAGCACGTCGGCATCCGCGAGCGTGCCGCCCGCGATCGTCAGCGACTGCGGCGATTCGCCGTTGTCCGCCCCGTTCGGCACACGCCCGTGCTCGCGCGCGGTGCGTGCGCTCACGAGCTGCCCTTCCCCCCGCCCGCCGACGACGAGCGGCACGCTGTCGCGCCGGTAGCCGTCCGCGTTGAACGCCGGCGCGATGCCCAGCGAGAAATCCTCGGTGATCGACACGCGCGGATCGAGCGCGACCTCGCCGGTGTACAGGCGATGCAGCGGGCTGCGGGCGCTCGCCAGCGCACGCGCCGAAAAGCCGCTCCAGCCGAGCAGGCTCGTCATCTCGTGAACGGCGTCCGGCGCGAAATACGCGCGATAGCGTCCGGGCGCAAGCGCCTTCGGCGTGCGGCCGAGCACGGGCAGCCGCGCGGCGGCCGCCTCGACGCGGGCGGCGAACGCCGCATCGCTCCAGTCGTCGCCTGCGTAGGCGGTCTTGATCGCCCGTCCGCTCGGGTCGTACAGCGACCAGCTGAAGTTGAAGTTCTCGACCTCGTACCAGCCGCGGCTTCCGGTCGACGACGCGAAGCCGCGCGCCAGCGTGCCACCCGCGTAGAAGCCGACGAAATCGAGACCGCGCGCGCATTCGGCCACGACGCGCGCGAGCCCGTCCGCATCCGGCAGGCGCCCGGTGCGGTGCGTTTCCTGCAGCCACGACGAGGTATCGAACAGCAGGTGCGGATCGTCCGGCGCATCGCGCAGGCCGTCGCGCAGCACGGCCAGCGCGGCGGCCAGTTCGGGCAGGTCGGCCGCCGGATCGCCGCAGACGGTCAGCGCCGAGTGCGCTTGCCGCGCCCCGTCGACGAGCCGCACAGACAATCGCCCCTGCGTGACGCGCCCGGTCTGTCGAATCCTGCCGCCGTTGAAGCGGACGAAGTCGGACGTCTCGCTGGAGAAACCGAGCAGGACGGTTTCGGCCGGCGCCTTCAGCCGTTGCGCCTCGTCGGCGAGCCGGGTGAAATGCGCATGCCAGTCGATCCCGCCGCGGCGTGCCATCGGATCGAATCCCGTCATCACGCGCCTCCGAATACGTCGACATCGGCGAACACGCAGGCCGGCGCGGCGTGGCCGACCCGGATGATCTGCGCGGGCTCGCCCTTCCCGCAATAAGGCGTGCCGTAGATGCCGAACGTGCCCGCATCGCCTACCGCGCGCAGGCTGCGCCAGAACTGTGCGGAGATGCCGCGGTAGTTCGGGCGCTTGACGACCTGCGTGAGCCGGCCGTTCTCGATCAGTTGCCCGAATTCGCAACCGAACTGGAATTTGTTGCGGTGGTCGTCGATCGACCAGGACGTGTTGGTGCGCATCAGGACCCCGTGCTCGGTGCCCGCGACCAGCGCATCGAGCGACTGGTCGCCGGGTTCGACGTTCAGGTTCGCCATCCGGTCGATCGGCGCGCGGTTCCAGCTCGACGCGCGCGAATTGGCGACACCCGGCAGGCCCGCACGCTGCTGCGACAGCGCCCCGCCGAGCAGCCGTTCGAGCACGCCGTTGCGGATCAGGTACTGCTTGCGCGCCGGCGTGCCGTCGTCGTCGAACGCGTAGGACGCGGCTTCGGCGGCCGGCTCGGGATCGAACGTGACGTTCAGCAGCGGCGAGCCGTACTGATAGTGGCCGACCATCTCCGGCCTGACGAAGCTCGATCCGGCGAAGTTGCGCTCGTCGCCGAGGATCCGGTCGAGTTCGAGCGGATGGCCGATCGACTCGTGGATCTGCAGCATCATCTGGTCGGGCATCAGCAACAGGTCGCGCCGGCCGGTCGGGCAGTTCGGTGCGGCCAGCAGCTGCAGCGCCTCGTCGGCGACGCGCGCGCCGGCGCCGTCGAAGCCATAGCGCGCCAGCACGTCGATGCCGCCCTGCGCCAGCGTGCCCGATTGACCGAGCGAGCGCGTCTGCGTGTCGCCGTCGCCGTGGGCAACGGCGTGCAGCTCGGGCATCAGGAAGCGGAACCGCTGGTCGATCCGGACGCCGTCGCTCGTCAGGTAACACTGTTCGGTGTCGACGATCATCACGCTCGCCGCGCGCTCGACGATGCGCGCGCCGAGGTTCGCCGCCGCGCATTCGTGCGCGAGACGCTCGATCCATTCCGCGCGCGACGGCAGTGCCGCGTCGACATCGGGCGACGCATACGTGCCGCTCGTCTGCGGGCGCGCAGCCTGGCGATGATCGACCAGCGCCCACGGCGCGCTTGCCCGTGCCCGCGCGGTCGCGATGTCGAGCGCCGCCTGCAGCCCGGCCGGGGACAGGTCGGGCGTCGCCGCATAACCCGCGCCCGTGCCGGCCCGCGCCATCAGCATCGCGCCGCGTTCGCGCGTGCGCGAGAACGGCTGCGCGACGTCGTTGCGCACCGCATGTTCGTCGATCGTCTCGTCGACGATGCGCAGCGACCAGAAATCGGCGTCGCTGCGTAACGTCTGCGCCGCCTGTACGGCTCGGGCGCCCGGCGCCCGGTTCTCGTCAATCATCGGTTCTCTCTTGCCTCTGCTGCGGGCCGTGCGCCGGCGCCGGCATGGACGACGCGAGCAGCGCCCGCGTTTACGGATGGGATGGCGCGTGCAGCACGTCGAGCGTCTCGCCCTCCTCGACCACGCGCCCCGCCTTCATCACGATGACCCGGTGGGCCATCGCGCGCATCACCGCCAGATCGTGCGTGATGAACAGGTAGCTGAGTTTGTACTTCTTTTGCAGATTCGTCAGCAGATTCAGCACCTGCTTCTGGATCGACACGTCGAGCGCGCTCGTCGGCTCGTCGAGCACCAGCAGTTCCGGCTCCACCGCCAGCGCCCGCGCGATCGCGATCCGCTGCCGCTGCCCGCCCGAAAACTCATGCGGATAGCGCAGCATCGCCTCGGCAGGCAGCCCGACCTCCTGCAGCAGCGCGGCGATCCGCGCCCGCCGCGCGTCGCCGGTCACCTGCGGCCGGTGCACGCCCAGCCCTTCGCCGACGATCTGCTCGACCGTCATGCGCGGCGACAGCGAGCCGAACGGATCCTGGAACACCACCTGCATGCGCCCGTACAGCGTGCGCCGGCCCTGCGTCGTGCGCAGCGACGCGAGCGGCATGCCGACGATCTCGATCCCGCCCGACGCCGGCCGCTGCAGGCCGAGCACCGCCGACGCGAGCGTCGATTTCCCTGAACCCGACTCGCCGACGATCCCGAGCGTTTCGCCGCGCTTCAGGCTCAACTGCACGTCGTGCACGGCGCGGAACGTCGTCTTGCCGAGCACCGAGCGCCAGCCCTTTGCCGCGATGCGGTAGTCGACGGCGAGTTGCCGCACGTCGAGGATCGTCTGCGCGCCGGCGGCGACCGGCTCGACCGCCCGTTGTGGCGCGCTGTCGAGCAGCCGGCGCGTGTACGGATGCTGCGGCGCCGCGAACAGCCCGGCGGTCGTGCCGGTCTCCACCAGCACGCCCTTCTCCATCACGGCCACACGCTGCGCGAAGCGCCGCACGAGGTTCAGGTCGTGCGTGATCAGCAGCACGGCCATCCCGCGCTCGGCGGCCTCCCGCTCCTGCAGCTCGATCAGCAGGTCGACGATCTGCTGGCGCACCGTCACGTCGAGCGCGGTGGTCGGCTCGTCCGCGAGCAGCAGCCGCGGCCGGCACGCCAGCGCCATCGCGATCATCGCGCGTTGCCGCTGCCCGCCCGACAGCTGGTGCGGAAAACTGTCGATACGCCGCTCCGGCTCGGGAATCCCGGTGCGGCGCAGCAGCGCGATCCCGCGCTCGCGCGCCTCACCCGGGCGCAGCCCCTCGTGCAGCCGCAGGCTCTCGGCGATCTGCTTGCCGATCGTATACAGCGGATTGAGCGCCGTCATCGGCTCCTGGAACACCATCGCGATATCGGCGCCGCGGATCCCGCGCATCTGCTGCTCGGTCTTCGCGAGCAGATCCTCGCCGTCGAACAGCATCCGTCCCGACAGCGTCGCCTGCTGCGCGAGCCGCAGGATCGACAGCGCGGTCACGCTCTTGCCCGACCCCGACTCGCCGACGAGCGCCACGCGCTCGCCGCGGCCGATCGACAGGCTCAGGTCCTGGACGGCCGCGTTCGCGCCGAAATGCGCGGAAAACCCGTCGATCTGCAGCAACGGTCTCGTCATCATCGCCCTCCGCCGAATGCCGAGCCGCGCGTGCGCGTGTCGAGCGCGTTGCGCAGCGCATCGCCCATGAAGGTGAGCAGCAGCAGCGTCACCACCAGCGCCGCGAACGCCGCGATCGAGATCCACCACGCATCCAGGTTGTTCTTCCCCTCCTGCAGCAGCTCGCCGAGGCTCGGCGTCGGCGGCGGCACGCCGAGCCCGAGGAAGTCGAGGCTCGTCAGCGACAGGATTGCCGCGCTCATCCTGAACGGCAGGAACGTGATCACCGGCGTCAGGCTGTTCGGCAGCACGTGGCGCCAGATGATCTGTGCGTTCGTCAGCCCCATCGTGCGTGCCGCTTTCACGTAGTCGAGCGCGCGGTTGCGCAGGAATTCGGCGCGGACGTAGTCGGACAGCACGAGCCAGCCGAACATCGACAGCAGCACGAACAGCAGCCACAGCGACGGCGTGAAGATCGACGCGAAGATGATCAGCAGGTACAGGTCGGGCAGCGCGCTCCAGATCTCGATCAGGCGCTGGCCGACCAGATCGGTGCGCCCGCCGTAGAAGCCTTGCAGCGCGCCGGTCAGCACGCCGACCAGCACGCCCGATACCGTCAGCGCGAACGCCATCAGCACCGACAGCCGGAACCCGTACAGCAGCCGCGCGAGCACGTCGCGCCCGAACTGGTCGGTGCCGAGCCAGTTGCTGGCCGACGGCGGTGCAGGATACGGGCGCGACGCGAAATAGTCGATCGTGTCGTAGCGATAGCGGTTCGGCGGATAAAGCGCGAAATTGCCGTGCGACTCGAGTTTCGTGCGGATGTACGGGTCGAGATAGTTCGTCATCGCGGGAAAATCGCCGCCGAACGCGGTCTCCGGATAGTCCTTCACGATCGGGAAGTAATAGTGCCCGTCGTAGCGCACGATCAGCGGCCGGTCGTTCGACAGCAGGTTCGCGCCCAGGCTGAGCACGAACAGCACCGTGAAGATCACGAGGCTCCAGTAGCCGAGCGGCTGTGCGCGAAAGCGCAACCACGTGCGCCGCCACGGCGACGGCGAGGCCGCGCACGCGGCGCATGCCTGGTCAGTGGTCCAGGCGGTTGAACTGGATACGGGGGTCGACGAGGACATAGCAGATATCCGCGATGAGTTTGGTCAGCAGGCCGATCAGCGTGAACAGGAACAGCGAGCCGAGCACGACCGGATAGTCGCGGCGGATCACCGAGTCGTACGACAGTTGCCCCATGCCGTCGAGCGAGAACAGCGTCTCGATCAGCAGGTTGCCGTTCAGGAAGGCGCCGACGAACGCGGCCGGCAGCCCGGTGAGCAGCGGGATCGCCGCGTTGCGCAGCACGTGCTTCCACAGCACATCGCGCTCGGGCGCGCCCTTCGCGCGGGCGGTCAGCACGTATTGCCGGCCGATCTCCTCGAGGAACGTGTTCTTGGTGAGGATCGTGACGATCGCGAAGTTGCCGACGACCGACGCCGTCACCGGCATCACGATGTGCCACAGATAGTCGAGCGCCTTTCCGATCAGCGTCAGGTCGTCGAAGTTGTCGGATGTGAGCCCGCGCATCGGGAACACCTGCCAGAACGTGCCGCCGCCGAACAGCATCAGCAGCAGCACGCCGAGCACGAAGCCCGGCACCGCGTAGCCGGCCAGCACCAGCACGCTCGTCACGGTGTCGAACCGCGACCCGTTGCGCACCGCCTTCGCGATGCCGAGCGGCACCGACACCAGGTACGTGAGGATCACCGTCCACATCCCGAGCGTGATCGACACCGGCAGCTTCGAGCGAATGACCGCCCACACGCTGCGATGCGCGAAATAGGACTGGCCGAGGTCGAACGTCGCATAACTCTTCAGCATCAGCACGTAGCGTTCGAGCGGCGGCCTGTCGAAGCCGAACTGCTTGCGGATCTGTTCGATCTGCTGCGGGTCGACGCCCTGGCTGCCGTGGTAGCCGCCGCCTCCGCCGCCCGCCTCCCCGCCGCGCGCGCTGCCGTGGCGCAACTGCGCGAGCACCTGTTCGACCGGGCCGCCCGGCACGAACTGCGTGACCGCGAACGTGATCGTCACCACCCCGATCAGCGTCGGGACCATCAGCAGCAACCGCCTGAGTATGTATGCCAGCATCGTCGTTCCCCCGTCAGGCTGCCGGCGCGGGTTTCGCCGCCGGATGCTTCACGTACCAGTAGTCGATGATCCAGTCTTCGTACTGATAGGAGTCCGGCACGATCGCCGGGTGGCCGAGCGTCGCCTTGTACGCGATCCGCGCATTCGGCAGGTAATACTGCGGGATCAGCGCGTACAGGTTGATCAGCACGCGGTCGAGCGCGTGCGTGGCCGTCTCGAGATCGTCGAGCGTGTCGGCGGCGAGCGCCGCGCGGATCAGCGCGTCGACCGCCTTCGACTTCACGCCCGGATAGTTCTCGGAGCCCGGCTGCGACGCGGCCGCGCTGCCGAAGCGGCGCGTCAGCTCCGCACCCGGGATCGTCACGGGCAGGTAGATGTACGTCGTCATGTCGTACTCGAAGTTGTCGAGCCGCTTCAGGTAGACCGCGCTGTCGATCTCGCGCAGGTACGCGTGGATGCCGAGCATCGCGAGCGCCTGCGTGTACGGCAGGATCAGGCGGTCCATGCCGGGCTGGTCGTCGATGATCTCGATCGTCATCGGCGTGCCGTTCGCGTCGCGCAGCGCGCCGTCGCGGTAAAACCAGCCTGCCTGCGCGAGCAGGTCGCGCGCCTGCTTCAGGTTCGCGCGCAACGAGTCGGGCGGCAGCGTCGACGGCTGCCGGATCATCGGGCCGAACACCTCCGGGGGCAGCGTCGAGCGGAACGGTTCGAGCAACGCGCGCTCCTTCTCGCTCGGCATGCCGGTTGCCGCGAACGGGCTCGCCTCCCAGAAGCTGTTGGTGCGGCGATACTGCCCGTAGAACATCATCCGGCTCATCCAGTCGAAGTCGAACGCCAGCGCGAGCGCGTGCCGCACCCGCACGTCCCGGAACATCGGCTTGCGCATGTTGATCAGGAAGCCCTGCATCTGCGCGGGGCCGTCAGGAAACTCGCCGCGCTCGAGCATGCCGTTGCGGAAGTTCTTGCCGACGTACTTGCGCGCCCACTGTGTCGCGCTGTATTCCATGCGCGCGTCGATGTCGCCGGCCTTGAATGCCTCGAGCGCCGTGTACTGATCCAGGTACAGCTTGAACGACACGCGCGCGAAGCGGAACATGCCGCGTCGCGACGGCAGGTTCGCCGCCCAGTAGTGCGGGTTGCGCACATAGACGATCTGCTTGTCGTTCTTGCGCTGCTCGATCAGGTACGGGCCGCTCGCGATCGGCGGCACCGTTGCGATCTGGTCGAACGGCGGCCGCGTGCCGTCCGCACGCTGCCCCCACTTCGGCGAGAACACCGGCAGGTCGCCCGCGATCAGCGCGGCGTCGCGCTCCGCGTGCTTGAACTCGAAGCGCACCGTGTGGCCGTCGACGACCACCGCACGCCTGATGATCGAGAACTGTGCGTTGTACAGCGGCGAGGCCTGCGGGCTCGTCAGCGTATCGAACGAATACCTGACGTCGGCCGCGGTGATCGGGTCGCCGTTCGAGAAGCGCGCGGCCGGATCGAGGTGGAACGTCGCCGACAGCCCGTCGGGCGCGACCTCGACGTCGTCGGCGATCAACGCATACTCGGATGCGAGCTCGTCCCAGCTGCGCTGCATCAGCGTGTCGAACATCAGGTTCTTGATGTCCGGTGCGGGCGAGCCGCGCACGAGAAACGGGTTCAGCGAGTCGTAGCTTTGCGCTTCGTCGTAGTTTTCGAAATCGAGCGTGCCGCTGTCCGGCGCGTCCGGATTCGCGTAGTCGAAATGCGTGAAGCCCGGCGGATACTTCGGATGGTCGTATTGCGAGATCGCCGGCACGGCGAGCGCGGCCTGCGGCATGACGCCGCCCGACACGAGCCACGCGGCGCACGCAAGCAGCGCGGCGCGTGTGGCGGCACGTATCCGCGCATGCGTGCGCTTCAGGTGCGAGTGGCGCGGCACGCGTGCCCGTCGCCCATTCAACAGTCTCATGGTCAGTCTGTCCGGAAGCGTGCGGGCGCGCTGCCTGCGCACGGTCGATGCCTGTGCCGGACGCCGCATGCCGGCCGCGTCCCGCGTGTGGTTCGTGCTGTACACGAGCGGATCAACTGCGCCGCCGCGCGGCCCGGTTGCGGGACGTCGTGGCGCCAGGCGAAAAAAGGCCGCCCCGAAAAGGGGGTAGTGGACGTGGAGCGGCCTGTCCAAAGCCTGTCAGCGCATAACGATCGCCGTCAGAACTTGTACGTCGCGCCCACCTGCGCGAACCGGCCGATGTACGAATACACCGACGTGTCGTACCCGCTCTGGTCCAGCGTGCCGTTCGCGAAGATCGGGTCGTACGGCGGCGTGCGGTTGAAGAGGTTGTTGATGCCGCCGTAGATCGTCCAGTTCTTGAAGCCCGTGTACGTCATCATCAGGTTGAACTGGCTGTACGAGCCGACCTTCGACGGCGCGGGCGCCGGCAGCAGGTTCTGCGCGTACGGGCCCGTGAACTGCCACGTCAGCGCCGCATCGAACTTCCGGTAGTTCCAGTCCAGCGTCGTGTTGCCGCGCCAGCGCGGGAAACTGCCGCCGAACGGCTGCGTGATCGTGAAGTTGTTGCCCGCGCCGTTGACCGGCGTGCCGCCCGGGAAGCCGATCTTGTAGCTGTTGATGTACGCCCAGTCACCCGACAGCGTGACCGTGCCCCAGCCCTTGAGCGGCAAGCCCTGGCGGAACGTGCCTTCGAAGCCGTTCGTGTCGAGGTAGCCGAGGTTCTGGTACGGAATCATCTTGTACAGCAGCTGGCCCGTCGTCGGATCGGTCACGACCTGCGACGGCGCGCCCTGGCCGATCACGTTGTCGATGCGGATCTTGTACCAGTCGAAGCCGAGATCCGTGTAGCGGCTCGGCGATACCTGGAAGCCGATGTTGAAGTTGCGCGTGCGTTCTGGCGCGAGGTTCGGGTTGCCGACGGTGATCGACGTGTAGTTCTGGCCGGTGGCCGGATCGACCTGGATACCGAGCGTCTGCGACTTGCTGTCCTCGACGAAGGTCGGCGCGCGGAAGCCGCGGTTGTACGACGTATACAGCGTGAGGGCCTTGATCGGCTGGTAGCGCAACGCGAAGCGCGGCGAGAAGGCACCGCCCACGTCCGTGTAGTGGTCATAGCGGCCGGCCTGGCTGAACGTCAGGTTCTCGAGGATCGGCACGTTGATCTGGTAATAGACGGCCGCGACGTTGCGCTGGCCGTTCACCGTCTCGAGGTCCGGGGTAACGACCGCCCCGCTCAGGTATTCGGAGCCCGGCGTCAGCACTTCGCTCTGGTGCGTGAACTGCGCGCCGAAACCGATCCCGACGTCGCCGGCCGGCAGATGGAACAGGTTCGGCGTCGACAGCGTCGCGTCGATCGTGTCGAGCTTCGAGATGCCGAGGTTGTTCGCTTCCTGGAACAGCCCGTTGAACGCGTTCGGCGTCGCCGCCGGGTTCGCAAAGTTCAGCGTGCCGTTCTGGTAGATGTTGTTCAGCGCGTTGACGTTCAGCTGGTTCGTGAACACGTTCGACACCGTGCTCTGCGAGTGGCTGACCGACGTCGCCCAGTCCCAGTCGCCGTACGGCAGCGTGAACGACCCCTTGATGCCGGCGGCCGCACGCCAGTAGTTCGCCCAGGTCTTCTGCGCGACCGTATTCGGAAACGCGTAGGTGAGCGGCGTGGCCGCGCCCGTCGTGTTGTACGGGTTGCTGACCGGTACCGTGTAGTTGAACGGCGACAACAGCTTCGTCTGCGGATTCCAGACGAGCGCCGGGTTCTGCGGGTTGCCGATCACGTTATTCCACAGGCCGTCGTTGGTCGTGGTCGTGTTGTAGCTCTCGAGGAAATCCGCGAACGCGGTCGTCTTGTCGTCGATCTTGAAGTCCCCGTGGAGCTTTGCGTTCAGGCGCTCGGTCATCGGCAGGATCGACGTGCTTTCAGCCGTGTTGTACGCGCAGACGGTGCCCGGCGAGCCGGACGACAGCGAATTCGACGCGGCCGGATGCACCGAGCCGCCGAACGGGCAGCCCCCGCTCAGCGCCTGCGCGACGCCGCCGGGCATGTTCCAGTACGACGGCGCGAGCAGCGAGAAGCCGCCCGGCTTGCCCGTGAAGTCCTGGTTGCGCGTCGAATCGCGATCGGCCAGCGTGAAGCCGTTCGACTTGTAGTAGCTGAGCGCGGCCGTCACGTTGAAGCGGTCGGCGTTCAGGTCGCCGAAGCCGCCGAGCACGCCGAACTTCGTCGTGCCGTCGCCGTTGCCGGCATTGATCGCGCTGCCGAGGCTGCCGTCGAGCTGCAGGCCGCGGAAATTGTGTTTCGTGATGATGTTGACGACCCCGCCGATCGCGTCCGAACCATACTGCGACACGGCGCCCGTCTTCACGATTTCGATCCGCTCGATATCGTTGAGCGGGATCGTGTTGAGGTCGAAGAACGAGTCGACGCTGTTCGAGAAGAATGCGTAAGGTGCGACGCGCTGGCCGTCGACCATCACGAGCGTGTACTTCTCGGACAGGCCGCGCAGCGCGATACCGGCCGCGCCGGCCGCGAAGTTGCCCGATTGCCCTTCACCCCAGCTGTTCGCCGAGTTGGCCGCCGCGTCGCGCAGGAAGTCGGTGACGGTCACCGCGCCGCTGGCCTGGATTTCCTTCGGCGTGATCGTCTGCACCTGCTGGAAACCGGTCTTGTCGGCCTGCCGGATCAGCGAACCCGTCACTTCGAAGCGCTTGATCTGCGCGACCTTGCCCTGCCCGTTCGCAACGGGTGCGGCGGGCGCGGCCTCGGTTGCCGCGTCGGGCGCCGCGGCGCCCGTGGCAGCGGCGGCATCCGGCGTGCCGCCCGCCTGTGCAACGGTCACGGGCGCGCCGTTCGCGACCGCATCCGCGATCGCGACGGCGCCCGGCGCCGGCTGGCTCTGGGCAAACGCCGGCGGCGCCAATACCGCCGTCAGCGCCAGCTCCGCCCAGACTATCCTCTTGATGGCCAACGCCAAAACTCTCTGCTTCATCTTGTTCCCTCTCGCTCGTAGTAAGACCCCACCTGCTGCGCGCCGGAACCTTGTGAATTCCTTGCGCGTCCTGGGTGACCGTGTAACGGAACCCGCGATTGCCACGCCTTCGATTGCCACGCTTTCTACCGCCACGACTCGAACGGCTCGGCTTCGGGGCACCAGCACCATTCAGCGTCACCGTCGTTTTCTATTTTGATTCGCCATACTAAACACCTACATTGAGCGCATTACCTGCTTCCTGCCGATTCGACCGGCATCCGGGATACACACGGCGAGCCTCTGCACGCGCCGTCCTGCATGGCATCCACTACCGATCGGGTACCTCTCCTTCCTGACGGCCCGCCGCGCCGGCCGCCCTTGCTAGAACAGCCTGGGCGTGCCGACCCAGACGATCACCGCCTCTTCGTCGGCCGTGTTGCGCCACGCATGCGGCGTCGTCGATTCGTAATGCGCGGTATCGCCCTCGTTCAGCGTGAACGTGCAATCCTCGAGCGTCAGCGCCACCTGCCCGCGCAACACGTAGACGAACTCCTCGCCCGCATGCGTCGTCATCTCGGACGACAACTGCCCCGCCGGCATCCTGACGAGGATCGCATCGAGCTTGCGGCCGTCCACCAGATTCGTCAGCCTGGCGAACCGGCTGGCCGAGTTGGTGAACTGGAAATACTGCAGCGCATTGCCGCGGCATACCGAGCGCGCTTCCGTCGGCGTGTCGATGAAGTACTGCATCGTCACGCCCAGTGCCTTTGCGATCCGGACCAGCGACGTGATCGACGGCGTCGCCCGCCCACGCTCGACCTGCGACAGGAACGGCTTCGAAATGCCGGCGATCGTCGACGTTTCGTCGAGCGTGAGTTTCAGGCGCTGGCGCAGCGCCCGGATCTTGTTGCCTAGCGACACGGCGACGAGCACCGACTCATCAGGGGGCAAAACCATGGAAAGACGGACCCTCGCAGTCGAAATCGGTTTGATGTCGTCAAGCCTCGACCGATGCCATGACGCGACCGGCCCGGCGCGATACCCGGCTGCACGCTGTCGCGGCGTGCACGCCACGCGTGGTGCGTCACGGCACCCGCATCGCGCGGCCGAGCCGATCTCGCACATTTCATTCGGTTTACTAATCAACAAGGCTGCCCCTTTTCCCTCGGCTGACCTGCCCTTCATGCGTCGGTGCCATCTGAGCGGCGCACCGATTACCGCTCACCGACCACGCCTGCTCCCGCGCGGCGAGCCGTCGTGCCCTTGCGTTGCGTTAGCGGGATGCCACCGCTGTCCAGAGCCGTGCGAGGTCGGCGGAACCGTCGGTGCCCTTGACCGTGCGCAGCACCTGGACCGCCCGCGCCTTCTGACCGGCCACGTAATACGCCTCGCCGAGCCGCAGTCGCGCCGCGTCCGGATGCTCGAGCCCGCCCTTCGCGATCGCCTGCTCCATCATCGGCAAGCCCTGCTGCGCCTTGCCTGCGAAGACGAGGTTCATACCCGCGTCGATCGGCGCAGCCGGCGTCGCGGCGTCTCCGCCCGACTGCGCGCGCTTTGCCGCGAGCGCCTGCAGCCGCTTCTCGCGATCCGCCTGTGCGTCCTTGCCGAGTACGCCGGACGCGAACCCCTGGTCGATCACCTGCTTGCCTTCGGCGGGCGACCCTGCCACCAGCGCGAGCTGCGTCATCTCCATGTACGCGTTGGCTGTCGCGAGCGAGCCCGTCGCCCGGCGCAACCGGTAGATGTCGAGATCGAGCGACGGCAGATACCCCGGGTTGCCGCGAATCGCCGTGACCATTTCGTCCCAGTACGCGGGGCTCGGGTGGTAAGCCACCAGCAGCCCGAGCGCACCGCGATATGCGTTGCCGTCCTTCACTTTCTGCGCACAGCTCGCAAGCATCTGCAACTGCCCTTCATCCGGCGCGTGTCCGCCGTTCGCCTGCGCGTCGGTGCTCGCCTTCAACTGGCTCACGAGCGGTGTGCAATCGTTTGACAGGTAGTACGACTGCGTGAGCAGCGTGCGCATTTCCGGATCGGATCCGCCGGCCTTCAGGTAGCGCTGGGCGATCCGGATCGCCAGCGGGTAGTTCTTCTGCTGGAAGTAGATGCCGGCCAGCGCCGCCGTGGTTCGCTGCTCGTCCTCGCCCGAAAGCCGCCCCGAGTTCAGCACGGCCTCGTAGGCCTGCGCGGCCGTGCCGGAATCGCCGGCCGCCATCGCGGCCGCGCCGCGCATCTCCTCCACCATGTAGGTTTCGTACGGCGTCCGGTTCGGCACGGCCGCCGCCTGGGCGATCTTGCCCAGTGCATCGCGATACTTGTGCGCCCGGTACAGGTCCTGTGCGGCCGCCAACGGTTTTGCCACGTCCGGCCGCAGCGCGTCCGCCGGCAATGCCGGACGTCCGAGCAAGCCTGCCGCGCCGAGCGCCGCCACCGCCATCATCCGTTTCCATCGTCGCTGGTTCATCGGCTCGTCCGTGGCGTCATTGCATGAACTGTTCGTTACCGATCAGGCCGATCTTGGTCGCGCCCACACGTTGCGCGGACGCGAGCACGGCGGCCACGTCCTTGTACGGCACCAGCTTGTTGGGGCGCAGGTGGATTTCCGCCTGCACGGGTTCCGCCGCCACCTGGGTCAGTTTCGCCTCGAGCGCCGTGCGGTCCGGCACCGGTGCGCCGTTCCACGTCGTCGTGCCGTCGAAGTCGATGTCTATCTGCACGATTTCCGGCGGCGTGGCCGGCGGCGGCGGGTTACCCACCGGCAGGTCCATCTTCACCGAATGCATCTGAATCGGGATCGTGATGATCAGCATGATCAGCAACACCAGCATCACATCGATCAGCGGCGTGGTGTTGATATCGACCATCACTTCCGGTTCGGCATTGCTTCCGCCCGAAGGCACATTCATTCCCATCGTCGACTCCTGTCGATCAGCGTTAGTGCTTCAGCACTTACGCTGATCCCATGCTTCGCGGTCGATCAGCGTTAGTGCTTCAGCACTTACGCTGATCCCATGCTTCGCGGTCGATCAGCGTTGGTGCTTCAACACTTACGCTGGTCCCATGCTTCGCGTTCGATCAGCGTTGGTGCTTTAGCGCTTACGCCGATCCCATGCTTCGCGGTCGATCAGCATTAGTGCTTCAGCGCTTACGCTGGTCCCATGCTTCGCGTTCGATCAGCGTTGGTGCTTTAGCGCTTACGCCGATCCCATGCTTCGCGGTCAATCAGCATTAGTGCTTCAGCGCTTACGCCGCCCCCATGCTTCGCAGTCAATCAGCATTAATGCTTCAGCACTTACGCCGACCCCATGCCCCAAGGCCCACCTGCGTCAGTGCATCAACCCCTGCCGCCAGCCCGCCCTCTCACCAAGATTCCCGCCCACGACTAGCCGCCGCGTGCGGGCGGCTCCGTAATGAACGACAGTTTCGCAATCCCCGCGCGCTCGCACATCGTGACCACCCGGCCGATGAACTCGTAACGCGTGTTCTGGTCGCCCCGCACGTGGACGCTCGGCTGCGGCTGCTGCTGCGACACGTCCTTCAGCTTCGCGAGCAGTGTCTGCGCATCCACCAGCTGTTCGCCCCAGAAGAAGTCGCCATCGCGGTTCACCGCGATCTCGATGCTCTTCGGCGTCGTCTGCAGCGGTTGCACCGTCTCCTTCGGCAACTGAAGCTGGATCGTGTGCGTCACGACCGGGATCGTGATCAGGAAGATGATCAGCAACACCAGCATCACGTCGACGAGCGGCGTCGTGTTGATGTTGGCGATCACCTCGTCGCTGTCGTCCTGCCCGACGTTCATGGCCATCGCGCGTCTCCGTCAGGCGGTCAGTTCGCAAGCGACGCCGCGGCCGGCGACGAGGACGCCGCGCGTACCGGTCGCCGATTGCCGGCCAGCAGCACCGTGTGCAGTTGCGCGCCGAAGTTGCGAACCCGCTCCATCACCGACTTGTTGCGCCGGACCAGGAAGTTGTAGCCGAGCACCGCGGGCACCGCGACGGCGAGGCCGATCGCGGTCATGATGAGCGCCTCGCCCACCGGGCCCGCGACCTTGTCGATCGACGCCTGGCCGGCGATGCCGATCGCGGTCAGCGCGTGATAAATCCCCCAGACCGTGCCGAACAGCCCGACGAACGGCGCCGTGGAGCCCACCGTGGCCAGGAATGCGAGCCCGTCCTGCATCCGGTTCGACACGTTCGTGATCGAGCGCTCGACCGATACGTCGATCCACGTGTTGCGGTCCACGGCTTCCAGCAGCGCATCTTCATGATGCTCGCCGGCCTCGATCGCCGTTTCGGCGATGAACCGGAACGGCGACGCCTCGTCGAGGAGCCTGGCGCCCTCGGCCAGCGACGGTGCGGACCAGAGCTGTGCATCTGCCAGTTTCGCGCGGCGGTTGGCGCGCAACTGTTCCAGGAACTTCGTGATCATGATGTACCAGCTCCCCATCGACATGATCACCAGCAGGATCAGCACGAAACGGGCGACGAAGTCGCCGTTCTTCCACAACGCGCCGAGCCCGTACGGGTTCTCGACCGCTTCCGTCGTGGCCGGCGCGGGCGGCGGAGCCGGTTCGGCGGCGGCCGGAGCCGTGGCCGGTGCGGCAGACGGCGCCGCCGCCTGTGCCGCCGTGCCGGCCGCGCCGCTTGCCTGCGCATGGGCGAGCTGCGGCGCAACGAACCCGTCGACTGCGACGACGGACATCAGGATGCTTGCCGCCAACGCGGCCAGTGAACGCTTCGTCATACCCCACTCCAGTTATTTCGGTGAACTTAATACGTCAGTTCGTGATGGTTTTTCCCGGCCCGGTTCGCGCCGGGCCGCCCACTGCATCAATTCAGATTGAACGAGAACGGCACCTGGACCCGCACCGACTGGCCCTGCGCGACGCACTTGAATCGTTTTACGGTGTTGTAGGCAGCGCGATCGAGGACCGGATCTGCCGACTGCGCCACGCGCTCGTTCGTGATGTTCCCTTCCGCATCCACGACGAATTCGATCGTCACGTCACCCGTGATGTTGTTTTCCTGCGCTTCCTTCGGATACTGGATCGACGCGCGAAGCGCATCCGAATTCGGACAGACGACACCCACGTCATGGCTGACGGGCTTGGCCGGCGCCGGGGGCGCCACAACCGGCGCCTGCACGGCCGGCGCGGAGGGTACCGGCGCCGACTGGTGCGTGATCGTCGCCTGCGGCGGCGCCTGCACCGGCACTTCCGGCGGCGGGACGAACGGCGGCGGCGGCGGCGCGAACTTCGGCGGCGGGAGTTTGACCACGGGCATCGGCGGTGGCGGCGGCGGCTTGACCGGCTCGATGATGCGGGTTTCGATCGGGTGCTGGATCACCTGCACGACTTTCGTCGCCAGGCCGTTGAGCAACGCGTAGATCAGCACTGCATGCAGCACCAGGACGATTCCGACGCCGCCGAACCGGCGTACCGGATTCTGTTGCTTCTTGCCGAACTCTCGCGGACGGCCCAGCGTAGCCAGTCCGCTGTTCGACGTAACCAGACTTTCTTCGACTTTCATGCCCACCATCCATCCCCCAAGCGATTCGCCCAGTTTCGGATTGCTGCCGGCGACGAAGCCAGGTCGGCATCGTCATCGCATCCACCCGAACATTTCATTTCAAATTCAATTTGCAATCCGAATTGAAAGAATTGCATTCGAATTCCAATACATTCTTTTTCAAGGAATCGTTCCGGCCGGCGCGGCCCGGTGTTGCACCGGAAAACCACGCGCCTGCACGTTCAGGCAATTGTCAGCTGAGCGGGCGGCGCCGCGCGTTTCGTATGACGATTCGCCGTTCGTTACACGGTGATGTCATTGGCGCCGTTCACTTGGGTGCAGAAGATAGCAAGGAAAAAATTTTGTCGTCAAACTTTATTTGATGCCCGAATACAAAGTTTGGAGGGGATATTCAAATAATATTCCGGTAAGCACAAATACAACTTTTATTATTAAATTGGTAATTGAATTGTATGGATATATGCGAAAACGGATATTGATCCGCTTCAACATAAATATCGGCATATCTCCTGCACCGCACCAAAAAAGGGCATTCGGAAAATAACCGCGAGGATGCATCCCCCGCCTCGTCATCGCCCGCATGTCGACGGACATGCCGGTCGACCGCCTCGAACTGGCCGGAATCGCTTCCTCGAGGACGACGCACCAGAGATGCCGAACCATAGGTACCAGAACAGTTAATCTGGAATGCGACTTAAATTCAGGATTGGCCGGATGCCTGAAATACATCGCCAAACACTTCGCATATCGAATTAACAATCTGACGACCTACCCACTTGCAGGACCTGCAACCCTGTCACGCACGCACCGACAAGTGCCCGTGCACCGCACGCGTCAGGACTGCATACCCTGCATCTTGTGCGAGAAATGCGCACGCTCGGCCGTCTCCATCAGCGTCAGGAATTCATCCTGCATCATGTGGATCAGCGCTTCGTGGTCGCCGGCCTCGAAATAGACTTCCGGCTGCTGTGCAAGACGTTCCTCGAGAAACGTCTTCATGCCGTACGCCATGCAGACCGGCGGCAGCGCACCCATGTCGCAATCCTTGAACAGTTCGCGCAGTTCGACCTCGCGGGCGAGCACGAGATGGCGTCCCGTCTTCACCCAGAGATCCGACAGGCGCACGGCATGCGTGGTCGGCAATACGGCTGCGACGTAGCCTTCGTCGTCTTCGAGGAGCACGGTTTTCGCGAGGCGATCGCCGGGGATATGCGCGGCGGCGGCCGTCTCCATGCTCGTATGGCTATAGGGGTGGTACACCACTTCGTACCGCGATGACTTCTGGCGCAGGCAATCCTGCAGGGTGGCTGATACTGGCATGGCACACCTCGTCTGGGCGAATCGGGCGAACGGCGTTCGCTCCGGATTTGTTCAGCATAGGTCGCATTCGAGCCAATGGAAACGCCGCCTCCCCCTCTGCTCATTCGGGCTCCCGTTCCGGTTCCAACCCCGGTTCCAACCCTTTTTCGCGCAGCCATTCGCGGTTGAAGAGCCGCGCCCGATAGATGTCGCCGCGATCGCACAGCAAAGTCACGATCGTATGCCCCGGGCCCATCCTGCGGGCCAGCCAGACCGCCGCCGCGACGTTGATTCCGCTCGATCCGCCGACGTACAGCCCTTCTTCGCGCAGCAGCCGGTAGACCATCGTCACGCACTGCGAATCGTCGATCCTCACGGCGTCGTCGATCGGTGCGCCGGCCAGATTCGCGGTGACCCGCGTCGAGCCGATGCCTTCGGTGATCGAACTGCCTTCGGCACCGAGGTCGCCCGTTTTCACGTAACCGTAGAGCCCGCTGCCGTGCGGATCGGCCAGCACGATCCGGACCTCCGGATTCTGCTCCTTCAGGTAGCGGCTCACGCCCGCCAGCGTGCCGCCCGTGCCGGTTGCACAGACGAACGCATCGACCGTGCCCGCCGTATCGCGCCAGATTTCCGGTCCGGTCGTCTCGTAGTGCGCCTGCCGGTTGACGACGTTGTCGAACTGGTTGGCCCATACCGCGTTGTCGAGTTCGTCCGCGAGCCGCCCGGCAATCTTCTGATAGTTGTTCGGGTCGCGATACGGCGCCGCCGGCACCGGGCGCACGTCGGCGCCGAGCGTGCGCAGGATCGCCATCTTGTCCGGCGATTGCGTGTCGGGAATCACGATCACGCAGCGATAACCGCGCGCCGCGCAGATGTGCGCAAGACCGATGCCCGTGTTGCCCGCCGTGCCCTCGACGACGGTGCCGCCCGGCTTCAGCGCGCCGCGCTGCTCGGCGTCGCGGATGATGTAGAGCGCCGCGCGATCCTTCACCGAACCGCCCGGATTCATGAATTCCGCCTTGCCCAGGATTTCGCAGCCCGTTTCCGCGCTGAGCTTCGCCAGCCGGATCAACGGCGTGCGTCCCACGCAGTCGACGAAGCCGTGTCGCACGTCCATGTTGCCCTCCGTTGCATTCGCGCTCGCGCGCCCTACACAACCAAGGATAGGACGCGTCGCTTTCGACGCCAGCCGCCGCGTACTAAGCTTGGAGAGCCCATTGCGGCGCGCGCGCCGCATCGCCAGACGAGGTCCGCCATGCTGCAATTCGAAACCGTCACCATCGACAAACCCGAGGCCGTGAATTTCATCCTCGGCCAGTCGCATTTCATCAAGTCCGTCGAGGACATCCACGAGACGCTGGTCGGCACCGTGCCGGGCATTCGTTTCGGGCTCGCGTTCTGCGAGGCATCGGGCAAGCGTCTCGTGCGCCGCTCCGGCACCGATGCGGAACTCGTCGAGCTCGCGTGCCGCAACGCCCTTGCGATCGGCGCCGGTCACGCGTTCATCGTGTTCCTCGGCGACGGTTTCTATCCGGTCAACGTGCTCAATGCGATCAAGGCCGTGCCGGAGGTCTGCCGGATCTACTGCGCGACCGCGAACCCGACCGACGTGATCGTCGCGGAAAGCGCGCAGGGACGCGGGATCGCCGGTGTCGTCGACGGCTTTCCGCCGCTCGGCGTCGAGAACGACGACGACGTGCGCTGGCGCAAGGATCTGCTGCGCACGATCGGATACAAGGCGTAGGCGCGGGCCGCCGGTGCGGCCGCGGCGCATACATCGAGCTTCCGCAGGGTCTGCCCTGCAGACGCGACCGCATCGTCGATGCGAACCGCGTCTCCCGGCCCTGCGAAACAAGAAGAAAAATGCGGCGGGATCAAAGGCGCGACCGCGGTCAGGATTTCAGGTCGCGGAGTTGGCTGACCGTTAGTTGCAATTACAGGGGCAGGATTACGCTCCCGGCGGCGACGCGCCGGCCACCCGGCTGTCCTATACTGGCCGCAACAGACTGGCCGGCAGCCGCGCCGACACGACGACCGCGCCGCCGTCCCCTTCCCGGAGCCACGCATGCATTACCAGCTGATCTACGAACTCGTCGACGATTACCTGTCGCGGCGCGAACCGTTCCGCGCCGAACATCTCGCGCTTGCACAGGCCGCGACCGAGCGCGGCGAACTCGTGCTCGCCGGCGCGCTGTCGGACCCGGCCGACCAGGCCGTGCTCGTGTTCGAGGGCGATTCGCCGGAGGCGGCCGAGTCGTTCGCGCGCGCCGATCCGTATGTGCAGAACGGCCTCGTGAAATCGTGGCGTGTGCGTCCGTGGCGCGTCGTGATCGGCAAGCACGCGCCGCGCTAGGCGCGACGCGGGACTACAGCCACCCTGCCCGCTTGAAACGCCACCACAGCGCGAAGTCGGCGACGACCATCACCGCGATGCAGCCGTAGAAACCGTATTTCAGGTGCAGTTCGGGCATGTTCGCGAAGTTCATCCCGTAGATGCCGGCGATCATCGTCGGTATCGCGAACAGCGCGGCGAACGAACCAAGCCGCTTCGTCACTTCGTTCTCGGCCAGCGAGATCATCCCGAGGTTGACCTGGATCGCCGTGACGACCATCTCGCGGCGCCCTTCGATCGTCTTCACGATCCGCTGCAGATGGTCGTACACGTCGCGGAAATAAGCCGCCATCCCGCTGCAGACTTGCGGCACGCGTCCGCCGGTGAGTTTCGCGAGCGGCTCGATCAGCGGCGCCGTGTGCTGGTACAGCATCACGAGCCGGCGCTTCAGCGAATAGAGATCCTCGATGATCGCGCGCGACGACGCGGGCGTCGCCTTCGCGAAGATCCGATCCTCGAGTTCCTCGAGCTCGGTGCCGAGCGTTTCGAGGATCGGGAAATAGCGGTCGACGACCTGGTCCATCAGCGCGTAGAACACGAACGCCGAGCCTTCCCGCAGCAGATGCGGCTCGTGCTCGCAGCGCTTGCGCACGTCGCGGAAGTCCTGCTCGGAGTGGTTGCGGATCGACAGCACGTAGTTCGGGCCAACGAACACGTTCAGCTCGCCCACCTTGAATTCGCCGTCGTCATCGAGCTCGACCGTATGCAGCACCGCGAACAGCGAATCGCCGTACTCCTCGATCTTCGGCCGCTGGTGCCCCTTGCGGGCATCCTCGAGTGCGAGCTCGTGCAGCCCGAACTCCTCGCCCATCAGGTCGATTTCCTCGGGCGTCGGATCCTTCAGCGCGACCCACACGAAGCATTCGGGCTTCGACACGTAGTCGCTGATGGCGTCGATATCGATGTCGGCCAGCTTGCGGCCGTCCTGGTATGCAGCACAGTTGATCAGCATGGTGCCTCTGATGTTGCGGTTTGCGCATCAGTTTACCGGTTTGCTGCGCGGGCGGCCCGGCTTGCGCGGCACGGCGATATTGGTCATGATCGGGCTGCGTGCGCCGCAGCACGCGCATCAGGACACTGCGGCCCAACCGTCAAGGAGACAGACCCATGTGGTATTTCTCGTGGATACTCGGCATCGGCGTGGCGCTCGGCTTCGGCATCATCAACGCGATGTGGCTGGAGGCGGAAGTGTTCTCGCGCGGCGACAAGCGCAACGGTGCGCCGAGCCCGCGGCCGGGAGGCAAGGTTTCGTGACGCACCTGGTGTTCTTCTGCGGTCACGCCGGCACCGGCAAGACCACGCTCGCGAAGCGGCTCATCGGGCCGCTGATGCGCGCGACCGGCGAGGCCTTCTGCCTGCTCGACAAGGACACGCTGTACGGCCGCTACAGCTCGGCCGCGATGGGCGCGCTCACCGAGGATCCGAACGACCGCGACAGCCCGCTCTACCTGAAGCACCTGCGCGATCCCGAATACCAGGGCCTGCTCGACACGGCCCGTGAAAACCTCGCGCTGGGCATCGGCGCGCTCGTCGTCGGCCCGCTGTCGCGCGAAGTGCGCGATCGCCGCATTCTCGACCGCGCATGGCTCGGCATCGCCCCCGACGTCACGCTGACGGTCGTCTGGGTCTACACGTCGGAAGACGTCGCACACCAGCGGATCGTCGCACGCGGCAACCCGAACGATGCCTACAAGCTTGCGCACTGGGACGAATACCGGCAGCGCCGCTTCGTGCCGACCGGCCACGAATGCGACGGCATCGTGATGTTCGACAACACCGCGCCCTCCGACGCCGACATCGATACGCTGCTGTACCGCATCGCGCCGCCTCCGCCTGCGGCGACGATCGTCCCGCCGCTGCCGGCCTGATCGCCCCGCCTTTTCGTTCCCGCAAAAAACGACGCCGGAAGCGCTGCTGCGCTCCCGGCGTCGTACGGCCCTCGTGCCGGAGGCTGGCGGACGGTCAGGCCACCGCGTGCACGCGCTCCATCGTGCCGCCTTCGTACAGCTTGCCGAAGCGGTTCGACAGGAACGCCTTCAGCGACACCTTTTCCTGCGGGATGAAACCGCTTTGCGGCAGCTTCTTCTCGCGGAACAGATCCAGCACCGCGCACATTGCGCCGGCCGTCGTGATCTGGATCGCGCTCATGTGCATCCCGCACACGTCCTTCGCGAAGATCTTGCGCGTGAACACGTCCTGCACCAGCTGGCCGTCCTTCACGCCCGTCACGGTGATGAACACCAGCACGACGTCCTGCTTCGTCGACGGCACCGCGCGGCGCATGATCGACTTCAGCGTGTCGCGATCGGTCGACAGGCGCAGGTCCTCGAGCAGGAACTGCACGAGATCGCGGTGGCCCGGGTAGCGCACCGACTTGTAGTCGAGCGTCTCGACCTTGCCCGACAGCGTTTCGCACAGCGTGCCGAGGCCGCCCGACGTGTTGAACGCTTCGTATTCGGTACCGTCGAGCGAGAAGTGCTCGAGGCCTTCGAGCGGCTGCACCCACTGCTTGCGGCCGTCGCGGATCGCTTCGCACGGCTGGCAGTATTCGTTGATCAGGCCGTCGACGCTCCACGTCAGGTTGTACTTCAGCGCGTTGGTCGGATACTCGGGCAAGGCGCCGACGCGCATCTTCACGTCGCGCACTTCGCTGAAGCCGTTCACCAGTTCATGCGCGGCGAGACCGATGAAGCCCGGTGCGAGGCCGCACTGCGGCATGAACGCACGATCGGAGCCTTCGGCCAGCTCGCGGATCGCGTGGGTCGCGCGCACGTCTTCGGTCAGGTCGAAGTAGTGGACGCCGGCAGCCTTCGCGGCGGCGGCAACGTTGACCGCGAGGTAATAAGGCAGCGCATTGACGAGCGCATCGAAACCCTTCACTGCTTCGCGAATCGCGTTGGCGTCGGCCGAATCGACCCGTTGCGTCGCGATGCCTTCGCGCGACAGCTTCGCGAGCGCATCCGCGTCGCGGTCGAACGCGACGACTTCGTAGTCGCCCGTTTCACGCAGCATGTGAGCAATGGTGTGGCCGATCAGACCTGCGCCGACGATGGCGATTTTCATGCGCTTATCTCCTGATGATGGGTGTGATGTAGTGGACGGCGTTGAGCCATGAACACAGTTTAGGGACGCGCAAAATCAGTTCCAAGACGAAGAATGATGCGAAACGACCGATAATTTCGACGTTCCGACGACACATTTCGTCGAAACGTCGAAACGAGGTTTTTTTCACCCGCTACGGGCCTGCCGTGACTGGCCAAAGTCTCGCGAGCCGGACTGCATGCCGACTACACGATTGCCGAGGAGGCATCGCATGCAACCCCTGCCCGCCGAACGCATGCCGCACTGGCTGAACAAGGTGTCCGACGTCGCGCTGTTGCTCCGGATCGTCAAGGATCATGTCGACCACGGTCGGCGAAACCGGCGTGGACTTTCTCGCGGTCAACGTGGGGCTCGGCCGGATCGGCACGCATCGCGATGGCGTCGCAGCTCGCGATGGTGCCGTGAATGCAGTTGCGTACGCACTGCGAGGTGCCGTGGATCTGCCAGGCAACGGTGGTGCTGGTCAACATCGTCGGTACGAGGATCACCGGCCTGCTCATCGTCGGCGTGAACGTCAGCCTCCACGCGAGCGCGCCGTGTTGGTCGTCGCGCTCGCGGCGATCTTCATCGTGCCGCATCGCATTGAACGCACGCTGTCGATCGACACGATCGTCACACCGCGATGCAAGTGGTTCCGTTCGACCGCGATCCCGTGCACGTTCGCGTCCGGCACCGCCGCGGGCGATCTTGCAACCGAGACGATCGGGTTCGGCTTCACGTTCGGCGCGCTGTGCTTCGGTGAGTTGATCGCGACCGTGTTCGCGATGTGGCGGTTCGGCGTCAATGCGGTGCCGTCGTTCCGGATCGTGTACATGCTGACGCGCGCGTTCGTCGCGCCGGTCGGCGATCTGCTCTCGCAAGCGCGCAACGATGCCGCACCCGGTTTCGCAGCAGCATGGACGATCCCGCCGTTCCCGACCGCGATCGTGCGGCCCGTCGCGAACCGGCTGAGCGTCGACATCACGCTCGCCCGTGCAAACGAAGCGCAGTCGCGCGGGTGGGCACATCCCGGTGCGGATTCCGCTTGCGGGGGGCCTGGCACGACGCAGCCCGGCAGTCGGGCCGATACGGCAGCACAACAAGCGCGGCGCAACGAACGCCGCGCCTGAACGTCAGCCGCCGATCGTCCCGCGATCGATCTTGCGCGACAGGATGATCGACGTCGTCGTGCGCTCGACGCCTTCGAGCGTGCCGATCTGGTCGAGCAGGTCGTTGAGCCGTTCGGGAGAATCGGCGCGCAGCCATGCGACGTAGTCGTACTCGCCGCTCACCGCGCACAGCAGTTGCACCTCGGGCATCCGGTCGAGCTTGCGCAACACGTCCTTGCCGAACTTCGGCGTGAGGATGATGCCGACATACGCGTAAATGCTCGCGTCGAGCACGTCCTGCCCGAGCCGGACGCTGTAGCCGGCGATCACGTTGGTCCGTTCGAGCCGCGCGATGCGTGCGACGACCGTCGTGCGCGCGACGTCGAGCTGGCGCGCGAGATCCGCGACGCTGGCGCGCGCATCGGCCTGCAGCAGCGCGACGAGTTGCCGGTCGAGATCGTCGAGTTGGTCGAGGCGGGGTGGACGCATGAGGCTGGGCCGGGGCACGACGTGCCGGCAAAGTGGAAGGTGACGCGATGATAGCGCCGAACGCCGGCCTGCCCAAACGGCATCGCCCGGAACCGATTCGAACCTTTCAATTTCGATTCGTATCGGATGTAAGCAAGTGTCGCATTCACTGCTGCGCCGCACTCAACGTGCTACTAATAGCGGGCGACGCGAGATGCGCGCTTGCGGCAATTGCCGCCGCGCCCGCTCGCCAGACACCACCCCGGAGAGCCAACCATGAAGAAAATTTCGCTCACCCTCGCTACGCTCGCCGTTGCAGCCAGCGCGTTCGCGCAAACCCCGGCGCAGCCGCAAGCGCCCGCTCAGGCCACGACGGCCGCAGCCGCGGCTTCGGCCCCGACCGCCGAGCAGCGCGAGGCGCGCCATGAAGCCCGCGTCGAGCAGCGCATCAAGTACCTGCACGACCAGCTGAAGATCACGTCGGCGCAGGAGCCGCAGTGGAAGACGTTCGCCGACACGATGCGCGGCAACGGCGACACGATGGGCCGCCTCTATCGTGAACGGATGGCCAGGCACGACGTCTCCGCACTCGACGACATGAAGCAGTATGCGGAACTGTCGCAAGCGAACGCGGACGGCGCGAAGAAGCTCGCCGACGCCTTCGCACCGCTCTACGAGAGTTTCCCGGCCGACCAGAAGGCACTGGCCGACACGACGTTCCGCAGCTGGCTGCACCACGGCGGCGAGCATCGTGGCAAGGGCAAGACGAAGGGCAAGGAAGGCAAGGCGGCAGCCGCGCCGGCCGCCAGCGCACCCGCGCAGCCCTGACGCCCGCCTTGCCGGCGCCGCCGGCACCGCCGGCACCGTATACGGCCCGTCCGGGCCGAACGGCATCGCTACAGGCGACCGGCGCGTCACACGGCGCGCCGGATTCGGGATAAGCTCCCGGCTTTTCCCGCACTTCCCCGCCATGCTCGAACTCAAGCACATCGACCTGCGTACCGATCCGCAGGCCCGTCGCGTCGTCAAGGACGAAACCGTCGCCGTTTCCTTCGCGGACGCCGACGGCGAACTGATGAGCCTCGAAGGCCCGAACCGCTATGTGGCGGGCGACGCGCTGATCACGGGCTCCACCGGCGACCGCTGGGTCGTGTCGCGCGCGCGCTTCGACGCCAAATACCTGCCCGCCGATCCGGCACTCGCACACGGCGCGCCGGGCGCCTACCGGAACCGGCCGGCCGTCGTGCTCGCCCGCCGGATGGACGAGCCGTTCACGATCGCCCGCTCGGAAAACGGCGACACGCTGCGCGGCGTCGCCGGCGACTGGGTGATGCAATACGCGCCCGGCGACTACGGTGTCGTGCAGGCGCAGCGCTTCGCGCAGGTCTACCGCGACGCGTGACGCGGCGTGCCGGCATCGCGCCGGCGCGAACGATCACGCAAAGTCTTCGTCGAGCTCGAGTTCGGCGTCCCGCTCGACAGCCTCGCCGGCCGCGTGGCGCTCCTCGAGCGACCCGAGCATCGCTTCCGTATACGCATGCAGCACCGCATGGCTGCGCGCGCGCTGCATCGGCTTGAGCGCCAGATAGCGCGCGAATGCCGCCGGCACGATGCGGATATCGAGCGTCATCCGCTTCGGCGTCGCGCCGAAACGCATCGCGAGCCAGTGCACGGACAGGAACCGCCCGCGCGCGTCGCTGCTTTCGGCGAACCGCGTCTGCTCCGGAAAGAGATCGCAGATCACGCGTGCGAGCGCGTCGAATTCCGCGCTCTGGCATTCGATCAGATAGTCGTCCATCCCGTCTCTCCCGTCAGGCTGCCGATTGCGACGGCCGGCATGTCTTCACCAGCACGACGACCAGAAGCGCGGCCAGCACGAAATACGCGGCCTCGACCCAGCCGGCCGGCAGCACGCGCACCTGATACAGCAGCGCCGGCGCGGCTGCCAGCGCATGCAGCACGATCGCGAGCGGCAACACGCCCGCGCGGCCGGCGCGCACGCCGCGCCAGACCAGCACCGACAGCGCAAGCTGCAGCACGAACGCCGCGCAGCGCTCGAGCAGCAACAGCAGGATCGACTGTGCCGACAGCGTCGCGAGCATCACGTGCAGCCGCACGACAGTATCGCCCGGCAGGTCGGCGAGCTGGGTCTCGAGCTGGCCGCGGCTCGCGAGCCACGCGAGATACGACCACTGGCCCCACACGAGTACGCCGACGAACCACGCTTCGGCGCCGCCGTGGCCGATCCCGTAGCCGATTCCGCGGCTGTCGCCGGCCGACGCGCCGTAGCGGCGGTTCAGGAAACGCATCCCGAGATAACGACCGACTTCCTCGAACACGGCGGTCGCAAGCGCGCTGTACGCGACGAACGCGAGCGGCTGCGTGAGCCAGCCGTCGGGCGGCGTCTGGCTCAGCACGAGCCCGTGGAATGCGCGTTCGACGATCATCGCGAACAGCGTGAAGACGGCCACGCCGACGATCGTGTCGCGGCGGTTCAGCGCAAGCGGCTTGCGCAGGATACGGAAGAGGACGAGCGGCAGGAGCGCGATGATCAGCGTGGCGGCGATCAGCACCGCCAGCGTGACGGGGGCGACAGTCATGTATTTCCTTGTTCGGGGCAGCGCACCTGACGCGCTGCGTGCCCCGAATGATACTCAGCTTGCGGTCGACGCGCGCACAACCAGCTCGCCGGGCAACAGCGAGACGCGTACGTCGCCCGCTGCGCCGTCGATCCGCTCGTGCACGAATTCGACGGCCTTGTAGCCGATTTCGTAGGTCGGCTGGCGGATCGTCGTGATGCCGATCAGCTCGGCCCATTCCGGATCGTCGATCGACAGCAGCGCCGCCTTCTGTTGCCACGCGGCGCCGAAACGCGCGCGCAGGTGGCGCGCGATCGCGAGCGCGACCGGCGCGTTCGCGGCGAACAGCGCCGCGCGCACGCCGCGCCGTGCCGCGTCGTCGATGCGGGCATCGATGTCGGCGAGCGCCGTCGCGGTCGCATCGGGCTCGTTCAGGTCGAGCACGACGGTCGACGGCACCGTCAGCCCGCGCGCGCCCAGTGCCGCGCGGAATGCGGCCTCGCGCAGGCGCCGCGAGCTGACGCGCTCGAACGGCTGCACGACGAAATGGATCGCGTCGAAACCGTGTTCGACCAGGTGCGCGAGTGCCGTCTCGATCGCGTCGGCGTTGTCGAGGCCGATCAGGTCGGCCTCGAAGCCCTCGACGGTCCGGTCGACGAGCACGGCCGGGATGCCGGCCCCGCGCAGCGGGCGCAGCACGTCCTCATCGGCGCCGAGCGCGTTGACGATCAGCCCTTCGACGCGGTAGGTCGTGAGCAGCTGCAGGAAGCGGCGCTCCATCTCGACTTCGTTCGCCGCGTGACAGATCAGCGGCATGTAGCCGAGCGCCTGGCAGGCAGCCTCGACGCCTTGCAGCACTTCGACGGTATAGGGATTGGTCAGGTCGGCTGCGAGCATGCCGAGCAGCCGGTTGCGGCCGCGCTTGAGCCCGCGCGCCATCTGGTTCGGCCGGTAGTTGAGCCGCGCGATTGCCGCTTCGATCCGCTGGCGCAGATCGGTGGACAGCACGTGCGTCTCGCCGTTCAGGTAGCGCGACACGCTGGTTTTGCCGGTGCCGGCTTCGCGCGCGACATCGCTGATCGTCGCCGGACGCGTTGTGGTTGGTTGCGAATCGGTCACTATCGTGCCTCGCGACGTTCGATCCGCGCCGCTTCGTGAGCAGACGGATCTTTGTTGTTGGAAACGTAAGCCACCCGGTGGAATCTCCTGTCGATCCGCGTTAGCGCTTCAGCGCTTACGCGGATCCCATGCTTCGCGGTCGATCTGCGTTCGCCCTTCACCGCTTACACGGATTCCATGCTTCGCGGTCGATCCGCGTCCGCCCTTCACCGCTTGCGCGGATCCCATGCTTCGCGGTCGATCCGCGCCGGCGCGTCGGCACTCGCCCCGGTCACGTGCACAAGCAGTCGGCCGCACCGGACCTGGCGCGGATACCCGTCGCTAGACGCCGCCGGCAGCGCTGCCGTGCCGTCGATACGACGCGCGGGGATCATAACGCAGCCAGCCCTCCGGCACCAAGACCATCGACTCTAACGAAGGCGCCCGCCCGCCGGGCGGGCACCTGCTCGTGGCCGGCCCGTTACCCGCCGCAGCTCAGGCGCGCGCGAGCGCATCCGGATTGACGAGATTCGTGCGCAGCGTGCCGGCCAGCGCGCCGACCAGGTTTTCCGCGGCGCAGCGCGCCATCGCGTGGCGCGTCTCGTGCGTCGCCGAGCCGATATGCGGCAGCGCGACGACATTCTTCATCTGCAGCAGCGGCGAATCCGCGGCCAGCGGTTCCTTCTCGAACACGTCGAGCCCCGCACCGCGGATCGTACCCGCGCGCAGCGCATCGATCAGCGCGGCTTCGTCGACCACCGGCCCGCGCGATGCGTTGATCAGGATCGCGCCGCGCTTCATCTTCGCGAATTCGGCCGCGCCGATCAGGTGGTGCGTTTCGGGCGACAGCGGCACCTGCAGGCACACGAAATCCGCTTGCGCGAGCAGTTCGTCGAGCGTCACGCGCCGTGCGCCGTACTGCGTTTCGGCTTCCGCATGCGCGGACCGGTTCGCGTACAGCACCTGCATCCGGAAGCCGAGCGCCGCGCGGCGCGCGACCGCGCCGCCGATCCGCCCGAGCCCGACGATGCCGAGCGTCTTGCCCTGCACGTCGGTACCGTACAGGTCGGGGCCGATGCTGCGATGCCAGTGGCCTGCCTTCACCCACTCGGCCAGCTCGACCACGCGTCGCGCGGACGCGAGGATCAGCGAGAACACCGTATCGGCGGTCGATTCGGTCAGCACGTCCGGCGTATGCGCGAGCACGATCCCGCGCCGCGTGAGATCCGCGACGTCGAAGTTGTCGTAGCCGACCGAGATCGTCGACCACGCCTTCAGCCGCGGTGCGCGGTCGAGCATGTCCGGCGTGACCTTCAGGCTCGCGCCGATCGCGCCGTCCGCGTCGCCGAGCGCATCGGCGAGGGCTGCGGCACCGTCGGCCTGCACGACGTCCGCATGCTCGCGCAGGTACGCGAGGACGTCATCGGGCAGCGGCTTGTACGCGACGATACGGGGCTTCATCTGATTCATTTTCCTTGCAGCGGCGCCGCGAGCGGATGCGTATCGGGCGCCTGGGGTTTGACGGACAGCGTGAGGATCACCGCGGCGACGAGCGCGGCGCTCATGAACGCGTACGACGCGACGGGCGAGCCGGTCGCACCGTTCAGGTAGCCGACGAAGTACGAGCCGACGAACGAGCCGAGCGCGCCCATGCTGTTGATCAGCGCCATCGCGCCGCCGGCGACGTTCTTCGGCAGCAGTTCCGGCACGATCGCGAAGAACGGGCCGTACGGCGCGTACATGGCAGCGCCCGCCACGACCAGCAGCGCATACGAGATCCAGAAATGCGACGAGCCGAGTGCGTACGATGCGGCGAACGCGGCCGCGCCAATCAGCAGGAACGGCCATACGAAGCCACGGCGGGAACCGACCTTGTCGGACACCCACGACGCGGCGAGCATCGCGATCGTCGCGGCGAGATACGGCAGCGCGGACAGCCAGCCGGTCGCGACCATCCCGAGGTCGGAGCCGTTCTTGACGATCGACGGCAGCCACAGCACGAAGCCGTACACGCCGATACTCCAGCAGAAATACTGTGCGCACAGCTTGATCACGGCCGGCGAGCGGAATGCCTCGCCATAGTTGCGCACGGGCTTGATCGCCGCCTGCTCGGCCGCGAGCGCGGCGTCGAGGTCGCGTTTTTCCTGTGCATTGAGCCACGGCGAATCGGCCGGCTTGTCCTGCACGAGGAACCACCAGCACACGGCCCAGAGGACGGCCGGCACGCCTTCGGCGATGAACATGTGGCGCCAGCCGAATTCGTGCACGAGATAGCCCGAGACGATCGACATCCACAGCACGGTGACCGGGTTGCCGAGGATCAGGAACGTGTTCGCGCGCGAGCGTTCGTTCTTCGTGAACCAGTTGCTGATGTAGATCAGCATCGCCGGCATCACGGCCGCCTCGACGACGCCGAGCACGAAGCGGATCGCCATCAGCGACGGGATGTTGCTGACGACGCCCGTGAGCGCCGCGCAGGCACCCCACAGGATGAGGCTGACGAACACGAGCTTCTTCACGCTGCGGCGTTCCGCATAGATTGCGCCGGGGATCTGGAAGAAGAAGTAACCGAGGAAGAACAGCGCGCCGATCAGCGACGACAGGCCCTTGCTGATCCCGAGGTCCTGGTTGATGCCGGCTGCGGCGGCGAACCCGTAGTTCGCGCGGTCGAGGTAGGCGAGGCTGTAGGTGATGAAGACGATCGGCATGATCGTCCACCAGCGGCGGGCAGCGAGTGTATTGGCCATCAGAATGTCTCCTGTGTCGATCAGAGTTAGCGCTTTAGCGCTTACTCTGATCCCATGCTTCGCGGTCGACCAGAGTTAGTGCTTTAGCACTTACTCTGGTCCCATGCTTCGCGGTCGATCAGAGTTCGCGCTTTAGCGCTTACTCTGATCCCATGCTTCGCGGTCGACCAGAGTTAGTGCTTTAGCGCTTACTCCGATCCCATGCTTCGCGGTCGACCAGAGTTCGCGCTTCAGCACCTACTCCGATCCCATACATGCACGACTAAATGAGTCCGCGGATTGTGCCGTGTCCGGCCTCTCATTGCGCGGTGAAGGTTTCCTCTAAGCGATCGGCGTGATTGGTGACGTTTTCGAATCGATCGAGCGCGGCACGGGTCGGCAGCCCTTCCGAGTCGCCGATCACCTGGATCGCGAGCGCACCGATGCGGTTGCCGCGCGCCACGGCCTGTTCGATCGCCTTCCCTTCCAGCAGCGCGCTGACCACGCCGACCGCGAAGCCGTCACCCGCGCCGACCGTGTCGACGACGTTCCGCACACGCTCGCCCGCCACCGTTCCGTCACGCCCGTCAGCCGTCCGGTAATACGCACCTTCGGCACCGAGCTTGATCACCACCCCGCGCGCGCCTTGCGCGAGATAAAAGCCCGCGATATCGGCCGGCGTGTCGTGCCCGGTCAGTTGCCGCCCTTCGGCGATGCCCGGCAGCACCCAGTCGGCGAGCGACGCGAGCGCGTTCAGCGTCTTCGCCATCACGTCGGCGGACGGCCACAGCGTCGGGCGCAGGTTCGGGTCGAACGAGATCGTCTTGCCGGCCGCGCGCATTTCGCGCGCCAGCTTGAACGCGAGCTCGCACGACGTCGCGGAGATCGCCGGCGCCACGCCCGTCAGGTGCAGGTGGCGCGCGCCGAGCACGTAGTCGGACACGTAGTCGTCGCACGACAGGTGGCTCGCGGCCGAGCCCTTGCGGAAATACTCGACGGTCGGGTCGCTGCCGTCGTCGTTGCGCGACTTGAGCTGAAAGCCGGTCGGGTAACGCGGATCGACGGTCACGCACGATGCGTCGATGCCCTCGCGCGCCAGCGTGTCGAGCACGTAGCCGCCAAACGAATCGCGGCCGACGCGGCTCATCCAGCCGACCCGGAAGCCGAGCCGCGACAGGCCGATCGCGACGTTCAGGTCGGCGCCAGCGATCCGCTTCGCGAATTGCGTCGCATGCGCGAGATGACCGGGCTCGGCCGCGACGAACATCGCCATCGCTTCGCCGTAGGTCACGACATCGAGTGCTGCTTTCATGAATGAACTCTCCAGGATCCTTCCGCCGTCACGCGGTTGCGAGCCACGCGACACGCCGGCACGCATCGCCGGCCAGGTCGGCCGCGTCGAACGGAAACTCGATGCCGCGCGGCGCCTGCTGCGGCAGCGCCGCGAGCACGCCGGTCACGAGCGGGTCGTTCGGCGCCGGCGCGGCGGCGAAACGGCGCGCGCCCTCGCCCTCGACGGCCTTGCAGTGAATGTATTCCACATGGGACGCGAGCACTTGCGCGCAATCAAGCGGCGCTTCGCCCGGCCATTGCCAGTTGCCGATGTCGAACGTCATCCCGAGCGCATCGGGCATGCCCGCGGCGGCCAATGCATCGAACAGCCCGCGGAACTGCGCGAGCGCGCCGCCGACCGGAAGCTGGCCGTTCTCGACCACCACGCGGGCCTTCGCGCCGCGCGACAGCGCGACGATGTCGGCCGCGTGCGCGTCGCCGGCGAAGCCGCCGAGCTGGAATTTCACGAAGCGCGCGCCGAGCGCGTCGGCTTCCGCGAGCGCGCCGCGCAATGCGTCCGCATCGAGCGCGCCCGTTTCCGTGTACAGGTTGGCCGGCGTCGAATAGACCGACCACAGCCCGTGGCCGGCCAGTAGCGCACCCAGCGCGGCGAGCGCGCCGGGTGCGGCGTCCGCTTCCGACGCGAACAGTTCGCGCCGCACCTCGAAACCGGTCGCACCCGATGCCGCCGCGGTCGCGACGAATGCGCTGTGGCCCTCCTGACGCACGCGGTCCATCCCGAATGCGCTCGCCACGATCACGATGTCTGTCATTCTGCCCTCTTTTCCCCGGAATGGAACCGGTTCCATTTGCTTGAGACGGATGGTGCGCTTCGCCTCGAACCCACGCCATAGAGGAAATCCCTAAGTTGGGGCATGGCGCGGACGCACGTCCCGACGGCACGCATCACGCATGCCCGGGCCGGCTTCGGCCGTTCAGGCGAGGTTCAGGCGATATCGTGCGCGAGGCTCATTTCGAGGAATTGTGCGGCGACCCGCGACGGCGCGCCGCCGTGCGGCACGAGGATGGAGAAATGACGCGTGAGCGGCGCGGGCGCGAGCGAGCGCAGGACGAGCGCGGCATCGTCGTGACGCAGCGACATCGCGGACACGAACCCGACGCCCATCCCGGCACGCACGGCTTCCTTCACGGCCTCGACACCCGCGATCTCGAACGCGACCCGCATCGGCGCCGCGCCTTGCGCGAACGCGCGCTCGACGAGTTGCCGCACGGCGGAGCCCGCCTCGCGCAGGACGAGCGGATGGGGCGCCAGCGCGTCGAGCGTGACGCCCGGCGCGTATTCGGGCGCGGCCAGCGGATGCCCGGTCGGCACGATCGCCACGATCTCGTCCTCGCGCCACGCGTGCACCGCGGTGCCCGGCGGCAGCGCCTCGCCGGGCGGCCCTTCGATCATCGCGATGTCGAGCGACGGCAGCGCCGCGACCACGTCGGCCGTGTTGCCGCTCATCGTATGGATCGCCACGCGCGGGGCGCGCGGCTGGAACGCCGAGATCAGGTAAGGCAGCAGGTAGCTCGCGGGTGTCGTGCTCGCGCCGATGCGCAGCGTGCCGGCTTCCAGGCCGCGCACCGCGTCGCGAAACGCGCGCGCCTGCGCGAACGTGTCGCGCTGTGCTTTCGCGTACTGCGCGAGCTGTTCGCCGACCGGGGTCAGGCGGATGCCGCGGCCTTCGCGCTGGTACAGCGGCTCGCCGAATTCGTCCTGCAGCAGCCGCAACTGGCCCGACACGGCCGGCTGCGACAGATGCAGCGCCACGGCGGCGTGGCTGATGTTCAGGTGTTCGGCGACGGCGGCGAACGTTATCAGTTGATCCGGGGTCATGGGGATAAATTATCGGCTTTCCGGATAGTTTACGTCACAAATCACAATTTTTCATATCGATATAACGAAATTAGGATTACAGCATCGCAACACGCTCCATCACGGTGCTTCCATGTCCACTGCCCCGACTCCCCATCTCAACCATGCCGCGCCGTCGATGCGCGGCCAGTTGAACGGCGTGCTGTTCGTCGCGCTGTTCGCCGCCGCCGTCACGAGCCTGTCCCAGCTTCCCGCGATCGCGGGGCTCGGCCTGTCGCCGCTGATCGTCGGCATCGTCGCCGGTGCGCTGTACGGCAACGCGCTGCGCGACGGCATGCCGGCCAGCTGGGCGGCCGGCGTCAATTTCTCCGCGCGCAAGCTGCTGCGCATCGCGGTCGCGTTCTTCGGGTTGCGCGTGAGCCTGCAGGAAATCGCGCAGGTCGGGCTGCCGGGCCTGACGGTGTCGGTCCTCGTCGTCGTCAGCACGCTCGCGATCGGCACCTGGGCGGGCATGAAGCTGATGAAGCTCGACCGCGATTCCGCGCTGCTGACCGCCGCCGGCAGCGCGATCTGCGGCGCGGCCGCCGTGCTCGCGTTCGAGTCGACGCTGCAGTCGAAGCCGCACCAGAGCGCGATGGCCGTGGGCAGCGTCGTGCTGTTCGGCACGCTGTCGATGTTCCTGTACCCAATCGCCTATCACGCCGGTCTGCTGAATCTCGACCCGGCCGGCCTGGGCCTGTTCTTCGGCGGCACGATCCACGAGGTCGCGCAGGTGGTCGGCGCGGCGAGCGACATCAGCCCGCAGGTCGCGCACATCGCGACGATCGTCAAGATGACGCGCGTGATGCTGCTGGTGCCGGTGCTGCTGGTGCTCGGCTGGTGGCTCGCCCGCTCGGCCCGCGCCACCGCCGGCGGCGCGCAAGGCAAGCGCAAGGTTGCCGTGCCCTGGTTCGCGCTCGGGTTCCTCGGCTTCGTGATCGTCAACTCGCTGAACGTGCTGCCGACGGACGTCACGCACACGCTGAACGTGCTCGACACCTTCGCGCTGACGATGGCCATGACCGCGCTCGGCATCGAAACCCGCGTGGCGCAGATCCGCGCGGCCGGCCCGCGCGCGCTGATGACCGGCCTGATCCTGTACGTGTGGCTGATCGCCGGCGGCTACGGGATCACCTGGGCCGTGCAGCACTGGCTTGGCTGAGTTGCCCGCCCGTGACACGTCGCGCGCCGCGCCCGCCGGGATGGTCCCGCGGGCGCGTCGCAGTGCTATGCTTCGCGTCGTTTTCCATCGCCCTCTTTCAGCCGTGCTCTCGTTCCTGCTGAAGCTGCGCACTCGCGCCCAAACGCTGTTCCGCCTGTCGGACGCCCATACGATGCTGATCTGGTCGGCCATCGTCGGCGTCGGCGGCGCCTTTGCCACGATGGCGTTCCGCGAAGGCATCGACCTGATGCAGCACCTGATCTCCGGGCAAAGCGGCAGCTTCGTGCAGATGGCGAAACGCCTGCCGTGGTACGTGCGGTTCTGGATGCCGGCCGCGGGCGGCTTCCTCGCCGGCTGCGTGCTGCTGCTCGCGACGCGCGGCGACAGGAAGGCGGGCAATACCGACTACATGGAATCGGTCGCGCTCGGCAACGGTGTCGTGCCGGTACGGCAGAGCCTGTGGCGCAGCGTGTCGTCGCTGCTGACGATCGGCAGCGGCGGCTCGATCGGCCGCGAAGGTCCGATGGTGCAGCTCGCGGCGCTCGCCGCGTCGCTCGTCGGCCGCTTCGCGCACTTCGACCCGCCGCGCCTGCGCCTGCTGGTCGCCTGCGGAGCGGCCGCCGGCATCACGTCCGCCTACAACGCGCCGATCGCCGGCGCATTCTTCGTGTCGGAAATCGTGCTCGGCACGATCGCGATGGAGAGCTTCGGCCCGATGGTCGTCGCGTCGGTCGTCGCGAACATCGTGATGCGCGAATTCGCCGGCTACCGGCCGCCGTACGAGATGCCGGTGTTTCCGGCCGTCACCGGCCCCGAGGTGCTGCTGTTCGTCGTGCTCGGCGCGCTGTGCGGCGTGCTCGCGCCGCAGTTCCTGCACCTGCTCGACGCGTCGAAGAACCATTTCAAGCGGCTGCCGGTGCCGCTGCCGGTGCGGCTCGCGCTCGGCGGCCTCGTGGTCGGCGTGATCTCGGTGTGGACGCCGGACGTATGGGGCAACGGCTATAGCGTCGTTAACCAGATCCTGCATTCGCCGTGGACCTGGCAGGCGCTGGTCGCGGTGCTCGTGTTCAAGGTCATCGCAACCTCGGCCACGGTCGGCTCGGGTGCGATCGGCGGCGTGTTCACGCCGACGCTGTTCGTCGGCGCGGTGTTCGGTTCGCTGTTCGGGCTCGCGATGGAAGCGCTGTGGCCCGGCCATACGTCGGCGTATTTCGCGTACGCGATCGTCGGGATGGGGGCGTTCATGGCGGGCGCCACGCAGGCGCCGCTGATGGCGATCCTGATGATCTTCGAGATGACGCTGAGTTATCAGGTCGTGTTGCCGCTGCTGGTGTCGTGCGTATTCGCGTATTTCGTCGCGCGCGCGACCGGCACGACGTCGATGTACGAAATCACGCAGCACCATTACCAGGACGCGCAGGAGAAGCTGCGGCTGCGCACCACGCAGATGCGCGAACTGATCCAGCCCGCGCAGACGGTCGTGCCGCTCACGGCGAGCGTCGCCGACATGACGCGCGTGTTTCTCGAATATCCGGTGAAGTACCTGTACGTCACCGACGATGCCGGGCGCTTTCGCGGCGCGGTCGCGCTGAAGGACATCACGTCGGACCTGCTCGACAAGCGCGACACGACCGACAAGACGGCCGCGCATTACGCGCACACGCCGTTTCCGCTCCTGACGCCCGACATGCCGCTCGCCACCGCGCTCGAACGCTTCATGGCGTTCCAGGGCGAACGCCTGCCGGTGATCGAAAGCGAAGCCGAGCCGACGCTCGCGGGCGTCGTCTACAAGACGTCGCTGCTCGACGCGTACCGGCGGATGACCGGCGAGCGCTGATTCGCACGACGCGATGAGGCGCGGCGCATGCCGCATGCTTCATCGCACCCCGCCTGTGCCGCGCATCGCACGCGGCACGACGAATCCGCTGCCGCGTCAGTCGGGCGCGCGCCCGAGCACGACACGCGCGAAGAACCCCGCGAGCACCGACTCGGCCACGTCGGCCGGCACGTGTCGCGGATCGGCCGCGTAATACGACTGCACGCCGTCGCACAGGCACATCAGCCCGAACGCGAGCGTCTCCGCCGGCAACAGCAGCGGCGTGCCGGAGCGCTCGGAGAAGCGCCGGATGAATTCGGCCATCTGCACGCGCTTGGCGTGCAGGAACTGGTTGAAGCGCACGCGGAACTTCGCGTCGCGCGCGGCCTGCAGCTTCGCCTCGCCCCACAGCAACGAGAATTCGTCGTCGGCGAACAGCGTGCGGTAATGCGCGAGCGTCATCGATTCCATCTGTTCGCGCGACCCGCCCTCGTCGAAGATCGCCTGGAAATCGGCCTGCACCAGCGCATGGTTGCGCTCCAGCAACTCCAGCAGGAGTTCCGACTTGCTGCGGAAATTCGAGTAGAACGCGCCGCGCGTATAGCCGGCCGCGGCCGCGATGTCCTCGACGCTCGCGGCCACAAAGCCTTTCTTCAGAAAAATGCGATGCGCGGCATTCAGCAGACGTTCGCGCGTCTGATCCCTGCTCTGCTCGCGGGTTAAGCGCTGTGGTTTCATGGCGCGCAGTCTAGCATCGATTCCCTTTCAAATTCATCTTTGCACTCAGATACAGGTGTGTATTAGAATTCGCCACAGTTTCTGAAAATGCTGTCCGCGCGCCTCTGTCGGCGCCGCTCGGGGCAAGCGCCGGCCGCGCTTGCCGGCTTCGTTCCGCTCTCGCTCTCACCTCACTTGGGGGTTTCGTGAATCGCTCCGGTTCCCGCGCCGTGCTGCTGGTCGGCACCGCGCTCGTCCTCGCCGCCTGTCATCCAAAAGAATCCGCGCCGCCCGCCCCGCGCCCCGTCGTCGCACTGCCCGCGCATGCCGACGACGCCGCGGTCGCCCGCACGCTCCCCGGCGAGATCCAGCCGCGTTATGCCACCCCGCTGTCGTTCCGCATCGCCGGCAAGATCATCGAGCGCAAGGTGCGCCTCGGCGATACGGTCAAGGTCGGCCAGGTCGTCGCGCTGCTCGATCCGTCCGACGTCGAGAAGAACGCCGCGAGCGCACAGGCGCAACTCGACGCCGCGACGCACAGCCTCGCGTTCGCGAAGCAGCAGCTCGACCGCGACCGCGCACAGGCGCGCGAAAACCTGATCGCGACCGCCCAGCTCGAACAGACCGAGAACAGCTACACGTCGGCGCTCGCGCAGCGCGACCAGGCGCAGCAGCAGCTCGCGCTCGCCCGGAACCAGCTTCGCTACGCGACGCTCGTCGCCGATCACGCGGGCTACATCACCGCCGAACAGGCCGACACCGGCCAGAACGTGTCGGCCGGCCAGCCCGTCTACCAGCTCGCGTGGTCCGGCGACGTCGACGTCGTCAGCGACGTGCCCGAAGCCGCGCTTGCATCGCTCACGCCCGGCCACGCGGCCAGCGTCACGCTGCCGTCGCTGCCCGGTCGCCAGTTCGCGGCGAAGGTGCGCGAAATCGCGCCGGCCGCCGATCCGCAAAGCCGCACGTATCGCGTGAAGCTCACGCTCGCCGCGCCCGATCCGGCGATCCGGCTCGGGATGACGGCCAGCGTCGCGTTCGACGGCGCACCGGCCGCCGGCGACGCGCCGTCGATCACGCTGCCCGCGACCGCGCTGTTCCATGACGGCGCGCAGCCGGCCGTGTGGGTCGTGCGCACGAAGGACGACACGCTCGAGCTGCGCCGCGTCGACGTCGCGCGCTTCAACGAGCGCACGGTGACGGTGTCGCACGGGCTGCAGCCCGGCGAGCGCGTCGTGTTGCAGGGCGTGCACACGGTCAGCGCGGGCGAGAAGGTACGCGCGATCGCGCCGCTGCATCCGGAGGACTTCGCATCGTGAGCACTCCGCACGAAGAAGGCCGGTTCAACCTGTCTGCATGGGCGCTGCGCCACCAGGCGCTGGTCGTCTACCTGATCGCGCTCGCGACGCTCGCGGGCATCCTCGCGTACACGCGGCTCGCGCAGTCCGAAGACCCGCCGTTCACGTTCCGCGTGATGGTGATCCGCACGTTCTGGCCCGGCGCGACCGCGCGGCAGGTGCAGGAACAGGTGACCGACCGGATCGGCCGCAAGCTGCAGGAAACGCCGGCCATCGACTTCCTGCGCAGCTATTCGCGCCCCGGCGAATCGCTGATCTTCTTCACGATGAAGGATTCGGCGCCCGTGAAGGACGTGCCCGAAACCTGGTACCAGATCCGCAAGAAAGTGGGCGACATCGGCTATACGCTGCCGCCCGGCGTGCAGGGCCCGTTCTTCAACGACGAATTCGGCGACGTCTACACCAACATCTGGACGCTCGAGGGCGACGGCTTCACGCCCGCGCAACTGCACGACTACGCGGACCAGTTGCGCACCGTGCTGCTGCGCGTGCCGGGCGTCGGCAAGGTCGACTATTTCGGCGACCCCGACCAGCGGATCTTCATCGAGGTCAACAACGCGCAGCTCACGCGCCTCGGCATCTCGCCGCAGCAGCTCGGCCAGGCGATCAACGCGCAGAACGACATCTCGTCGACCGGCGTGCTGACGACCGCCGACGATCGCGTGTTCGTGCGGCCGAGCGGCCAGTTCGACAACGTCGATGCGATCGCCAATACGCTGATCCGCATCAACGGCCGCACGTTCCGGCTCGGCGATCTCGCCACCGTGAAACGCGGCTACGACGATCCTCAAGTCACGCAGATGCGAACCAACGGCCATGCCGTGCTCGGCATCGGCGTGACGATGCAGCCGGGCGGCGACGTGATCCGGCTCGGCAAGGCACTCGACGCCGAATCGAAGGACCTGCAGGCGCAACTGCCGGCCGGCCTCAAGCTGACGCTGGTGTCGAGCATGCCGCACGCGGTCTCGCATTCGGTCGACGACTTCCTCGAAGCCGTCGCCGAGGCGGTCGCGATCGTGCTGGTCGTGAGCCTCGTGTCGCTGGGGCTGCGCACCGGGATGGTCGTCGTGATCTCGATTCCGGTCGTGCTCGCGGTCACCGCGCTGTTCATGTACCTGTTCGACATCGGGCTGCACAAGGTGTCGCTCGGCACGCTCGTGCTCGCGCTCGGGCTGCTCGTCGACGACGCGATCATCGCGGTCGAGATGATGGCCGTGAAGCTCGAACAGGGCTACACCCGTGCCCGCGCCGCCGCGTTCGCCTATACGAGCACCGCGTTCCCGATGCTGACCGGCACGCTCGTCACCGTGTCGGGCTTCCTGCCGATCGCGCTCGCGAAATCGAGCACCGGCGAATACACGCGCTCGATCTTCGAGGTGTCGGCCATCGCGCTGATCGCATCGTGGTTCGCGGCCGTCGTGCTGATTCCGCTGCTCGGCTACCACATGCTGCCCGAGCGCAAGCGGCACGCGCACGAGGCGCACCTGCCCGACGATCACGAGCACGACATCTACGACACGCGCTTCTACCGCCGCCTGCGCGGCTGGATCGACTGGTGCATCGAGCGGCGCTTCGTCGTGCTGCTGATCACGGGCGCGCTGTTCGTCGTGGCAATGATGGGCTTTTCGCTCGTGCCGCAGCAGTTCTTCCCGAGTTCCGATCGCCCCGAGCTGCTCGTCGACCTGCGGCTGCCCGAAGGCGCGTCGTTCGCGGCGACGCTGCGCGAGACCGAGCGCCTCGAGAAAGTGATCGACAAGCGCCCCGAGATCGATCATTCGGTGAGCTTCGTCGGCAGCGGCGCGCCGCGCTTCTACCTGCCGCTCGACCAGCAGCTTCAGTTGCCGAACTTCGCGCAGTTCGTGATCACCGCGAAATCGGTGAAGGATCGCGAGAAGCTCGCGACCTGGCTCGAAACCACGCTGCGCGAGCAGTTCCCGGCCGTGCGCTGGCGGCTGTCGCGGCTCGAGAACGGCCCGCCGGTCGGTTACCCGGTGCAGTTCCGCGTGAGCGGCGACAGCATCGCGACGGTCCGCTCGATCGCCGAGAAGGTCGCGGCGACGATGCGCGGCGACGCGCGCACGGTCAACGTGCAGTTCGACTGGGACGAGCCGGCCGAGCGCTCGGTGCGCTTCGAGATCGACCAGAAGAAGGCGCGCGAACTGAACGTCACGTCGCAGGACGTCTCGAGCTTCCTCGCGATGACGCTGTCCGGCACGACCGTCACGCAGTACCGCGAACGCGACAAGCTGATCGCGGTCGACCTGCGCGCGCCGAAGGCCGATCGCGTCGACCCCGCGAAGCTCGCCGGCCTCGCGCTGCCGACCCCGAACGGCCCGGTGCCGCTCGGCTCGCTCGGCCGCTTCAAGCCGACGCTCGAATACGGCGTCGTGTGGGAGCGCGACCGCCAGCCGACCATCACCGTGCAGTCGGACGTACGCGCCGGTGCACAGGGCATCGACGTCACGCATGCGGTCGACGCGAAGCTGAACGCATTGCGCGCGCAGTTGCCGGTCGGCTACCAGATCAACATCGGCGGCTCGGTCGAGGAAAGCGCGAAGGCGCAGAAATCGATCAATGCGCAGATGCCGCTGATGGCGATCGCCGTGTTCACGCTGCTGATGATCCAGCTGCAGAGCTTCTCGCGCGTGCTGATGGTCGTGCTGACCGCGCCGCTCGGGCTGATCGGCGTGGTCGCCACGCTGCTGATGTTCGGGCAGCCGTTCGGCTTCGTCGCGATGCTCGGCGTGATCGCGATGTTCGGGATCATCATGCGCAACTCGGTGATCCTCGTCGACCAGATCGAACAGGACATCGCCGCCGGCCACGGCCGCGTCGACGCGATCATCGGCGCGACCGTGCGGCGGTTCCGCCCGATCACGCTGACGGCCGCGGCCGCCGTGCTCGCGCTGATCCCGCTGTTGCGCTCGAACTTCTTCGGGCCGATGGCGACCGCGCTGATGGGCGGCATCACGAGCGCGACCGTGCTGACGCTGTTCTACCTGCCCGCGCTGTATGCGACGTGGTTCCGCGTGAAGCGCGACGAACGCGACCCGCAGAACGGCCCGCCGCCCGGCGGCAGCACGCCGGCCGCGCCGTCGGGAGCCTGACCATGGATCGATCGATGAACCTGAAAACGAAAGCCGTGCGGGCACTCGCCGTCGCGAGCCTCGCCGGCCCGCTCGCGGGCTGCGCCTGGTTCGCGCCGAGCGGCGAGCCGCCCGCGATGCCGTCGCCCGCGCACTACGGCACCATGCCGCAAGTGCAGCAGACCGTGTCCGCGCAAGGCGTCGCGCAGCAGTTCGAGGTCGGCGCGCAGCCGGTGCCCGACTGGTGGAAGCAGTACCGCTCCGATGCGCTGAACGCGCTCGTCGACGAAGGGCTGCGCAACAGCCCGACGCTCAGTGCGGCATCGCACTCGCTGGATGCCGCGCGCGAACAACTGCGCGGGCAGATCGGCAGCTCGATGCTGCCGTCGATCGATGCGGTCGGACAGGCCACGCGCCAGCGTGCGCTCGGCGTGCCGATCCCCGCACTCGGCGCGCCGACGCTGCTGTACGACACGTTCGTCGGCCAGCTGCAGGCGAGCTACACGATCGACCTGTTCGGCGCGTCGCGTTTCGCGAACCGCGCGCTGGCGCGACGCGTCGACGTCAGCGCGTTCCAGCTCGAATCCGCGCGGCGCGCGCTGGCCGCGAACATCGTCACCGCGTCGATCACGGTGTCGGTGCTGAATGCACAGATCAACACGACCGAGCGGCTCGTCGCACTCGCCAACGACCAGGCGCACGATGCCGAACGCCGCTACGCACTCGGTTCCGCCTCGCGCAGCGACGCGCTGAACGCGCGGCAAAGCGCCGACACGTTCGCGGCGAGCCTGCCCGCGCTGCGCCAGCAGCGCGACTCGGCCCGCCATGCGCTCGCGGTGCTGGTCGGCCGCACGCCCGACCGGCCGCCGGCCGATCTCACGCTCGCCGATCTGCACCTGCCCGAACAGGTGCCCGTCGTCGTGCCGTCGGACCTGCTGCAAAGCCGCCCGGACATCCAGGCCGCCGACGCGGGGCTGAAGGCGGCCGCGGCCGAAGTCGGCCTCGCGACCGCGCAGATGTTCCCGCAGCTGTCGTTGTCGGCCGCGATGGGCAAAGGCGGCTTCAGCTGGCCGACGATGCTGTCGGGCGCCGGCGCGATCTGGAACGTCGGCGCGTCGCTGAGCCAGCCGATCTTCCACGGCGGCGCGCTGCTCGCCCAGCGCCGCGCGGCGAAGGCGACTTACGAGGCCGCCGTCGACCAGTACAAGCAGGCCGTGCTCGGCGCGTTCCAGAACGTCGCCGATTCGCTCGCGGCGCTCGAGCACGATGCGGAAGCGCTCGACGCGTCGTCGCGCGCGGCGCTGTCCGCGCGCGGCGCGTATGACGACGCGGCGGCCCGCGTGCGGCTCGGCGCGCTGCCGCCGTCGGCCGCGCGCGCCAGCGAGCTGCAGTATCGCAATGCACGGCTCGACGAGATCCGCGCGACCGGCGCGCGGTTCGCGGATACCGCGCGGCTCTACCAGGCGATGGGCACGCCGCCGGTCGACAAGGGCGGGCCGTCCGGCAAGGCCGGCAACACCGCCGGCGACGGCGCAACCGGCCAGCAAGCGCACGCCGCCACTGCCGATACTGCCGCCACCGACACGCCGCCTTCGCCGCAATAAGCCGGCCCGCCATCGCGTGCGCGCGGAATCCCGCGCGCACGCCTCCCCATCTTCCGCTTGACCCTCACGTAGCGTAACGTTCGAGACTCCAGTGTGCGTACCGAACGGAGGAACGAATGCGACTGAAAGTGGGAGAACTGGCGAAACGCAGCGGGCTGACCGTCCGCACGCTTCATCACTATCACGCGATCGGTCTGCTGACGCCTTCGGCGCGCGCCGACAACGGCTACCGGCTGTACGACCGCCACGACATCGCCCGGCTCCACCAGATCCAGGCGTTGCGTCGCTTCGGCCTGTCGCTCACCGAAATCGGCGACCACCTGAACCAGCCCGGCACCCCGCTCGTCGATCTCGTCGCGAAGCAGATCGCGCTGCTCGACCGTCAGCTCGCGCAGACCGCGCAGCTGCGCGAGCGCCTCGTGAGCCTGCATGCGCAGCTCGCCGCGGGCACGGAGCCGGAGCTGGCCGATTGGCTCACCACACTGGAGTTGATGACCGTGTACGACAAATATTTTTCCGAGGAAGAACTCGCGCGCCTGCCGATGTACCAGAAAAGCCAGGCGGGCGACGCCGAATGGATCGCACTCGTCGACGAAGTGCGCGCGCTGCACGACGCGGGCGTACCCGCCGAGGACGAACGCCCCCGTGCGCTCGCCAGTCGCTGGATGACGCTGCTCGTGCGCGACACGAACAACGACCCGCGGCTGCTGGCGAAGCTGAACCTGATGCACGAGCACGAACCGGCGATGCAGTCGAAGATCGGCATTTCGACCGCGCTGCGCGACTATGTGCTGCGTGCATCGTCCGAAAACAAGATGCGGATCTTCGAGAAGTATCTCGCGCCGGACGAGATCCGCTTCATGCGCGCGCACTACGGCGAACGCGCGATGGAATGGCCGCAACTGATGGGCGACGTGCGCGACGCGATCGATGCGGGTACCCGACCTGCTTCGCCGGAAGGCCGCGCGCTTGCGCAGCGCTGGCTCGAGCTGTTCTGCAGCTATGCCGGCCACGATCCGGCCACGCACGCGAAATTCCGCGCGGCGATGATGAACGAGCCTGCACTGACGCAGGATACGTGGGTCGACGACACGCTGATCGGTTTCGTGCGGGAGGCGATGGCGCAGCTGGCGCCCGCGCGCTGAACGCGTTGAGCGCATGAAGGTGCTGGCGGCAGGCGGGTTTCCCGCGTGCCGCCCGTTTCACCATTTGCAGCCCGTGTCGCGCACCGCATCCAGCGCGAGCATCGGCAATGCCAGCAGGCCCGCGCGTGAATACGCGTGCCGGCAGTCGGTGCGACGGGCATTCGACACGCCGTCGGCCAGCCTCGCATCGACGGTGTCACGGCGCGCGGCCACGCCGCCGGACGACGCACCCAATGCCCCGACCGCCGCCTGCGCCGGACTGCGCGTCGCCGCATGCCGCGAGCCGATCGCGTCCAGATCGCGGCGCCAGTCGAGATCGGGGCCTGATGCGGGCTCGGGATCGGGGTCGCGTCGGGTCGCGATTGCGTCGGCAGCCGTTTCACCTTGCCGACGCGAAATGCCCCCCGTATTCGAAGACGCCCGCGTCGTCATGCGCGACACCGCAACCGCGGCGGATCGTTTCGTCGATGACACGGCGCCCTCGGCACCGCGCCCGCTCGCGGCGTGCCCGGTTCGCCCGGCGTCAGGCACACCCGCCGCGGGCATCGGCCGCGCGGGAATCAGCTCGACGCGCAGCGCGAGCCGGGGCCGCGCCCCGGCGTTCGGGCCGGCCACCGTCGACGCCCGCTGCAGCACGAACCATCCGAGCAGGTGAATCGATACGGACGCGACGACAGCCAGCGCGACGATGCGCGACCGGCACCGCCCCGCCGCGCCGGCAAGCCGCGATGGCGATGCGTCAGTCCGGCTCGCCGACACCGTCATCGCTGAACGCGAGCAGGTCGCCGGGCTGGCAGTCGAGATAACGGCAGATCGCCTCGAGCGTCGCGAAACGGATGCCCTTGACCTTCCCTTGCTTGAGCAGCGACAGATTCTGTTCGGTGATGCCGACCGCCGCCGCGAGATCCTTCGAGCGGACCTTGCGCGTCGCGAGCATCACATCGAGCTTGACCACGATCGACATGGCGCGCCTCAGACGAACTGCCGATGTTCGGCATCGAGTTCGCTCGCCTGCCGGAGGATATGCGCGATGACCGCGATGCAGGCCGCGGTGAACAGCGCGACCACGTACGGCAGGCTGAAACCGATGCTGACCACGCGATGGCCGACCGGTTCGCGCAGCGTCGCCCACACGCTCAGGAGCGGTTCGCACAGCAGGCTCAGCAACACCCACATCCCGATCGCACGGCCCGTCTTGCCGAGATGGCCGGCTGCTTGCGCGGAGAAATAGTCGCGGCGCGCGTAGGTGCGGAACAGCGCACGCAGGTGACGCAGGCCGTTCGCGAGCGCGATCAGCGGCACGCTCGACAGCAGGATGCCGACCGCCTTCTGCCACCAAGGGAACGCGGCGACATCCACGTGCAGGTTCGAGATCACCGAATCGGTGAGGCCGAATACGAGGCCGGGCCCCGACGCCGCGTTCAACGACGGGAACGCCCAGCACGCGGCGTTGAGCACCAGCATGCCGACGATGAACCACAGCGTGACGGTGGCCATCTGCTGGCTGATACGGGCGATGCGATCGGAATGCATGACGTGTCCTCGACGACGAATGAACGAGCGTCGATTGTATGTCAGAAATTATCGTAAAACGATAATTTATTGCCGTTGCACCATGATTTCTTATTGTTCGACAGGTTCGACTCACCCCCAACAGGCAAGTGTCGCACGCGCCGTCACGATTGCCGGGCGCGCGCCTATCGGTAGTCGCGCGCGCTGATCGCGTGCCAGTGCTTCGTCATGTAGCGCAGAAACGCGGGTCGGGCTTTCAGGTCCGCATTCGGCACGGGCGCCGCGCCGCCGTCCATGAACTTGCCGTTGACCGTGACGGTTTCCTCGCCTCGCAGCACGTACTTCGTGCCCTGGTCGATCAGGAAGTACTTGACCTGGTCGGCGCTGACATCGCCGCGGCAGCCGATCCTGTACGCGAACAGAAACTGCTTGCGGCCGTTGCCGAGCAGGTCGCGCATCTCGATCGACGCGGGCACGACGTCGAGAATCACGTCGACCGGGCATGCCTTCACGTAGTCGCGCACGGTCCAGTCGGGCCGGCCGTCGAGCGTCGCGGCGACCTTGAGCTCGAGGTCGTCGCCGGACGCGGTGCGTGCGAGCGTCACCGCATGTGCGCCGGCCGCGTCGGTCCACGTGTATTCGGTGGCGGCCTGCGCTGGGTTGCACAGCGCAGTGGCGGCAAGAAACAGGCAAGGCGAAAGGAAGCGTCTCTTCATCGGCGAGGTGGAAGCAGGATCGAACGCGCCATTATCGACACAGCCGCGAGCCTCTGCCAGCCGCCAGCCGCTGCCGCCTGCCCGTTCAGCGCTCGCGCGCCCCGAGCCCGAGCGCCTTCATCCGCCGGTACAGCGTCCGCTCGCTCATCCCGACCTGCTCGGCGAGCGCCTTGCGCGTGCCGTCGAACGTGCGCGCGATGCGCACGAGCTCCGCGTCCGACACGGCGCGCGCATCGGCCGCGCGATCCTGCGGCGCCGCCGATGCGGCGACCAGCTCGGCCGGCAGGTGTTCGACCCGGATCGTCCCGTCGTCCGCGAACAGGCATGCGCGTTCGAGCACGTTGCGCAGCTCGCGGATATTGCCCGGCCACGCATAGGCATCGAGACACGCGCGCGCGCGTTCGGTCAGGGCGAACGGCCGGGCCGCGAATGGCCGTGCGCCCGTCTCGCCCGCGCCGGCGCGCGCGTTCGCGATTCGCCGCAGGATCGATTCGGCCAGCAGCGCGACGTCCCCGCGCCGCTCGCGCAACGCCGGCAGCGGAATCGGAAACGCGTTGATCCGGTAGTAGAGATCCTGCCGGAACCGGCCGTCGTCGATCATCTCGCGCAGCGGCTTGTGCGTCGCCGCGACCAGCCGGAAATCCGCGCGCAGTGCCTCGACGCCGCCGACGCGGCGGAACGTGCCCGACTCGATCAGGCGCAGCAGCTTCACCTGCATCGGCAGCGGGACATCGCCGATCTCGTCGAGAAACAGCGTGCCGCCCTGCGCGGTCTCGACAAGGCCCGGCTTGCGCTGGTTCGCGCCCGTGAACGCGCCCTTCTCGTAACCGAACAGTTCGCTCTCGAACAGCGTCTCGGCGATCCCCGAGCAATCGACGACGACGAACGGCCCCATCGCACGATCGCTCGCCTCGTGCAGCGCGCGGGCGAACAATTCCTTGCCGGTGCCCGATTCGCCGAGCAGCAGCACCGGCAGCATCGACGGCGCGACGCGCTGCAGTGCGCCGAGCGCCGCATTGAACGCGTCGGCGCCGCCGACGAGCCCTTCCGCACTCGGCTGCGCGGATGCGCTGCGCACCGTGGTCAGCCGCTCGACGTACGCGATCACGTTGCCGTGCGCATCGAAGATCGGCCGCAATTCGACGTCGACATGCTCGGGGCCGCGCGGCGTGTGATGGATGTGCAGCACGCGGTTCAGCCCGCGCGACTCGAGCGCCTGCTTCATCGGGCAATGCTCGCCGGCCTGGTCGCACGGCACGTCGTAGTGATGCGACACCTGGAAGCAGTGCCGGCCCACGTGCTCGACGCCCGCGACGCCGAACTGGCGCCGGTACGCATCGTTCGCCGCGAGGATGCGGTAATCGGGATCGACGACGATCATCGGCTGCGGATCCTGCTCGAGATACGCGACGAGCGCGCGCACGTCGGGCATGACGTCGGGGCGCGGCGCGGGGACGATCGGGATGGTGTCGTGCGGATTCATGCGGACGCTCGGTGAAGGAGATGCCTGACGAACTGGCGGGCGCACTGCCAGGCGGACTGCCAATTCTGCCACGACACTGCCAGAAGTGGCAGTCCGCAGCGGCAACCATGCGCCGGCGATGCCCGTGATTCGCCGCGCCTGCGCCGAAAACCCGAGTCGAATCAAATCCCTGGCAGATCGGCCGGTGCCGCGACGCAGGCTGGCACGCTTCTTGAGTTACAGATCGCGATTGCAGATGCAGAACCCGATCGAGGACACCCCGTGAGCGATGCCACCACACTGTCGGTCGAAGGCTTTTTCGACCCGGCGACCCACACCGTCAGCTATGTCGTGCTCGATACCGCGAGCCGTGCATGCGCGCTGATCGACAGCGTGCTCGACTACGACCCGACTTCCGGCCGCACGCGCACCGCCAGCGCCGACCGGCTGATCGCCCGCGTCGCCGAACTCGGCGCGGACGTGCACTGGCTGCTGGAAACCCACGTGCACGCCGACCACCTGTCGGCCGCGCCGTACCTGAAGGAACACGTCGGCGGCCGGATCGCGATCGGTTCGCACGTGCGCCGCGTGCAGCACGTGTTCGGCACGCTGTTCAACGCGGGCCCCGGCTTCGCGCACGATGGCCGCCAGTTCGACCGGCTGCTCGACGACGGCGACACGCTCGCGCTCGGCACGCTGACGATCCGCGCGCTGCATACGCCGGGCCACACGCCCGCGTGCATGACCTACTGCGTCGACGACGCGACGCAGCGCGCGGCATTCGTCGGCGACACGCTGTTCATGCCCGACTACGGCACGGCCCGCTGCGACTTCCCGGGCGGCGACGCGCGCACGCTGTACCGCTCGATCGCGCGCGTGCTCGGCCTGCCGCCCGACACGCGCCTGTACCTGTGCCACGACTACCAGCCGGGCGGCCGCGACGTGCAGTTCGTGACGACCGTGGCCGAGCAGCGCCGCGCGAACGTGCACGTGAAGGACGGCGTGACCGAGGACGATTTCGTCGCGATGCGTACCACGCGCGACGCCACGCTCGCCATGCCCGTGCTGATGCTGCCGTCCGTGCAGGTCAACATGCGCGCCGGCCACCTGCCCGAGCCCGAAGACAACGGCGTGCGCTACCTGAAGATCCCGCTCGACGCGATCTGAGCGCCGGCGCCCCAACCGAGACCCCCGACATGACCTCCACCCGCAAGCTGACCGACGCGCTGTCGGTCTCGCCGCAGATCGCGGCGGCCGACCTGCCCGCGCTTCACGCGGCCGGCATCCGCGCGATCATCTGCAATCGCCCCGACGGCGAAGGCGCCGACCAGCCGACCGTCACCGAAATCCGCGCGGCCGCCGCGCCGCTCGGCATCGACGTGCTTTACCTGCCGGTCGATACGGGCAAGGTGACCGACGACCAGGCCGCGCAATTCGGCGCACTCGTCGCGTCGCTCGACGGCCGGGTGCTCGCGTACTGCCGCAGCGGCATGCGTTCGGCCACGCTGTGGGCGTTGTCGCAAGCCGGCCTGCGCCCGCTGAACGACATCGTCGCGACGGCCGCCGCGGCCGGCTACGACCTGCACGCGCTCGCATCGCGTGTCGTGCAAGGCGGCAAGCAGGCGGCACCGACCGTCGACGCGCGGCACGACATCGTGATCGTCGGCGCGGGCGCGGCCGGCATCGCGGTCGCATCGAGCCTGCTCGCACGCGACGCGTCGCTCGACATCGCGGTGATCGATCCGGCCGACGTCCACTACTACCAGCCGGGCTGGACGATGGTCGGCGCGGGCGTCTTCCGGCCCGAGACCACCGCACGCCGGATCACCGACGTGCTGCCGCGCGGCGTGCACCGGATCCAGGCCGCCGTCGCGGGCTTCGAGCCCGACGCGCACGCGGTCGTGCTCGACGGCTGCCGCCGCATCGGCTATCGCAAGCTCGTCGTGTGCCCGGGGCTCAAGCTCGACTGGCACGCGATCGAAGGCCTCGCCGACACGCTCGGCCGCAACGGCGTCACGTCCAACTACCGTTACGACCTGGCGCCGTACACGTGGGAACTCGTGCGCGCGTTCCGCGGCGGCAACGCACTCTTCACGCAGCCGCCGATGCCGATCAAATGCGCAGGCGCACCGCAGAAAGCGATGTACCTGTCGTGCGACCACTGGCGGCGCGCGGGCCGCCTCGAGGCCGCGAACGTCGAGTTCCTGAATGCGGGCGGCGCACTGTTCGGCGTCGCCGACTACGTACCCGCGCTGATGGAGTACGTGAAAAGCTACGACATCGCGTTGTCGTTCGGCCACAACCTCGTCGCGATCGACGGCCCCGCACGCCAGGCGACGTTCGCGCGCGCGCTGCCCGACGGCGGCAAGGAAACCGTGGTGCGCTCGTTCGACATGATCCACGTCGTGCCGCCGCAGAAGGCGCCCGATTTCGTGCGGTCGAGCCCGCTCGCCGATGCGGCCGGCTGGATCGACGTCGATCCGGCGACGCTGCGCCACCGGCAGTACCCGGACATCTACGCGCTCGGCGACGCCACCAACACGACCAATGCGAAAACAGCCGCGGCCGCCCGCAAGCAGGCGCCCGTCGTCGCGCACAACCTGCTCGTGTCGCTCGGCCGCGCGCACGGCGACGCCGCATACGACGGCTACGGCTCGTGCCCGCTCACCGTCGAGCGCGGCAAGATCGTGCTCGCCGAATTCCTGTACGGCGGCAAGGTCGCGCCGACCTTCCCCGCGTGGCTGATCGACGGCAAGCGCCCGTCGCGGCTCGCTTGGCTGCTCAAGGAACGCGTGCTGCCGCCGCTCTACTGGAAGGCGATGCTCAAGGGCCGCGAATGGCTCGCGAAACCCGCGATCGCGCGTTGACCGGAGCCCGATGACGTCATGCTGATTTCCCTCGTACTGGGCGGTTTCGTCGGCGCCGTGCTCGGCCTGACCGGCGCCGGCGGCGGCATCCTCGCGGTGCCCGCGCTCGTCGTCGGCATGAGCTGGCCGATGCAGCAGGCCACGCCCGTCGCGCTCGTCGCGGTGGCCGGCAGCGCGGCGCTCGGCGCGCTCGAAGGCTTCCGCCGCGGGCTCGTGCGCTATCGCGCGGCATTGCTGATGGCCGTGGCCGGCGTGCCGCTGACCACGCTCGGCGTACGGCTCGCGCACGTGTTGCCGCAGCGCCTGCTGCTCGCGCTGTTCGCACTGACGATGCTGATCGTCGCCGGCCGCCTGTTGCGGCAGGCGCTGCGGCATGCGGCGGTCGACGCCGACGCGTCGCCACTGTGCGTCGGCCGCGTGAATCCCGATACGGGCCGGCTGGTGTGGTCCTGGCCGGTCGGTGTGGCGCTGGCGTCGACCGGCGCGATGACGGGCCTGATGACGGGGCTGCTCGGCGTCGGCGGCGGCTTCGTGATCGTGCCGATGCTGCGCAAGTTCACGAACGTGTCGATGCATGGGGTGGTCGCAACATCGCTGATGGTGATCGCGCTGGTCGGCACCGGCGGCGTGTTCGCGACGCTCGTGTCGGGCACACGTGCACCGCTCGACGTGACGCTGTGGTTCACCGTCGCGACCGCGCTCGGCATGGCCGCCGGTCGCGGCGCGTCGAGGCACCTCGCCGCGCGGCACGTGCAGGCGGGCTTCGCGGCCGTGCTCGTGTGCGTCGCGCTCGGGCTGCTGGCGAAGGCGGCGTTTGGCGCGTAATCGCGTACCGACCGGCGCCGATCGACGCGCAGCGACTCCAGACAAAACGCCCGGCCGACTCGACGTCGACACCGGGCGTTTTTTATCGCGGGCGCCACCGGCCAACGGCGCGACGCCCCGCCGTCGTCAAGACAGATGCCGGATGGCCGTCAATTCGGCCTTTTGAGCCATTTGCGCAGCCTGCCGGCAATCCCGGATCGCTCGACATACCCCAGCGCAGAAACCGCACACATCATTCCGATTGCCGCATACAGCAAGGCCATTTCTCCGTTCCTTGCGATGTCCGGCCATGCTGCCTGTGTCAGAACCGCAAGAACGGTCGATCCAGCCACACCGCCCACGATGACCAGCATCGGCAATACCGCCCTCCGAGGAAGCAGCGTGCTGGCCAGATAGACCGGATACGAAAGCAGCATTGCCACGGGAAATGCAACCGTGAAAGCCACAGCGGAAAAAACGATCGAAACACCGCCGAAATCCTTGACGGACAAAACGCCGATCAGCAAGCCTGCCACGATCGCGGCAGTCAGGCTTGCACCAAGCAATTCCGAAATCTTCAATTCCTTTCTCCCGTCGCGCCAGACAAAACGCCCGGCCCGACTCGTCGTCGGCACCGGGCGTTGTTCATGGCAGACGCCATTCAGGCGTCAGGTCGCGAACCCCGCCATCCGCTTGCGCTCCTGGCGCAGCATCACGAAGTTCGCGATCACGACGCCGGCCGTCACCGCGACGACGAACAGCGTCGCGAGCGCGTTCATCTCCGGGTTCAGCCCGAGGCGCACACGCGAGAACACCACGAGCGGCAGCGTCGTCGAGCCGGGGCCCGACAGGAACGCCGACAGCACGAGGTCGTCGATCGACAGCGTGAACGACAGCAGCCAGCCCGCGATCAGCGCCTGCGAGATCAGCGGCAGCGTGATCGTGAAGAACACCTTCAGCGGCGTCGCGCCGAGATCGAGCGCAGCCTCTTCCAGCGACGGGTTCAGCTCGCGCACGCGCGACTGCACGATGATCGCGACGTACGAGATGCACAGCATCACGTGGCCGAGCCAGATCGTGAAGATGCCGCGCTCGGCCGGCCAGCCGATCCACTTCGCCAGTTCGATGAACAGCAACAGCAGCGAGATCCCCTGGATCACCTCGGGAATCACGAGCGGCGCGTTGATCATCCCGCTGAACAGCGCGAAACCGCGAAAACGCCCCATCCGCGCGAGCACGAAACCGGCCCAGGTGCCGATGATCACCGACGCGAACGCGGTCAGCACGCCGATCTTCAGCGACAGCCACGCGGCCGTCAGCAGCTCGTCGTCCTCGACGAGCGCCGAGTACCAGCGGAACGAGAACCCCGACCACACGGTGACGAGCTTCGACTCGTTGAACGAATAGACGATCAGGCTGATGATCGGGATGTACAGGAACGCGAAGCCGGCAAACAGCGCCGCGAACTGCAGGTAACGATTCGGCTTCATCGACGGCCTCCCTGCTCCTTCGCCTGGAAGTGCTGGAACATCGCCATCGGCACGAGCAGCAGCAGCACCATCGCGCAGGTCACGGCCGACGCCATCGGCCAGTCTGCGTTGTTGAAGAACTCGTTCCACATCACGCGGCCGATCATCAGCGTGTTCGCGCCGCCGAGCAGCTCGGGAATCACGTACTCGCCCACCGCCGGGATGAACACGAGCAGGCAGCCCGCGATGATCCCGTTCTTCGACAGCGGCAGCGTGATCTGCACGAACGCCTTCCACGGCTTCGCGCCGAGGTCGTACGCGGCCTCGAGCAGACGCAGGTCCATCTTCACCAGGTGCGCGTACAGCGGCATCACGAGGAACGGCAGGTACGAATACACCATCCCGATGTACACCGCGTAGTTGGTGCGATACAGCTCGATCGGCGTATGCGTGAGGCCGATCCACATCAGGAAGTTGTTCAGCAGCCCGTTGTTCTTCAGGATGCCGATCCACGCATACACGCGGATCAGGAACGACGTCCAGAACGGCAGCATCACGCCCATCATCAGCAGGTTACGGGTCGCCGGGTTCGAGCGCGCGATGTAGTACGCCATCGGATAGCCGATCAGCAGGCACAGCAGCGTCGTGATCGCGGCCACCCACACCGAGTTCACATAGGTCGCGAAATACAGGCTGTCCGTGAACAGGAACGCGTAGTGCGACAGGTTCAGCGCGACGTGCACGACGCCGTCGGCGTACGACGCAAGCTCCGTGTACGGCGGGATGCCGAGCTGCAGCTCCGCGAAACTGATCTTGACGACCAGCACGAACGGCACGAGGAAGAACAGCACGAGCCACGTGAACGGGCCGGCCACGACCGCCGTGGCGCCCGTCAGGTTGAAGCGCCGCACCGGCCACGAGAGCATGGACTTGAACGAGGTCATGACGTCAGCACCACGCCGGCAGTCGCGCTCCAGCGCACGTAGATCTCGTCGCCGAGCGACGGCGTGTCGAGTTCCGAAATCGCGAGGCTCGACACGTTCGCGATCACCGTCTTGCCGCCGTCGAGCTTCACGTGATACAGCGAATAGCCGCCCATGTACGCGACGTTGCCGATCCGGCCGCGCGCCCAGTTGAACGCGCCTTCGGGCGGCTTGCGCGTGAGCGCGATCCGCTCGGGGCGCACCGACACCGTGACCGGCATCCCGAGCGGGCCCGAGATCCCGTGGCTCACGTACAACCGGCTCGGCAGCTCCGGCGATTCGATGTACACGTGGTCGGGTTCGTCCTCGACGGTCACGCCTTCGAACAGGTTCGTCGAGCCGATGAACTCCGCCGAGAAGCGGCTGTTCGGGTATTCGTACACTTCGTTCGGCGAGCCGATCTGCACGATCTGGCCTTCGCTCATCACCGCGAGGCGATTGGCCATCGTCATCGCTTCTTCCTGGTCGTGCGTGACCATGATGCAGGTGACGCCGACCTTGTTCAGGATGTTGACGAGCTCGATCTGCGTGCGCTGGCGGATCTGCTTGTCGAGCGCGGACATCGGCTCGTCGAGCAGCAGCAGCTTCGGGCGCTTGACCAGCGAGCGCGCGAGCGCGACGCGCTGCTGCTGGCCGCCCGACAGCTGGTGCGGCTTGCGCTTCGCGTACTTGCTCATCTGCACGAGTTCGAGCGCCGCGGCCACGCGCTCCTTCAGTTCGGCCTTCGGCGTGCCTTCCTGCTTGAGGCCGAACGCGACGTTCGACTCGACCGACATGTGCGGGAACAGCGCATACGACTGGAACATCATGTTCACGGGCCGCTTGTACGGCGGCATCTGCGCGAGGTCCTCGCCGTCGATCAGGATCTTGCCCG